>BNJS01001283.1_pt1 | contig 287144 bp, 355 predicted proteins | sample 8540461 | NCBI WGS metagenome assembly BNJS01 (sample SAMD00202454, study PRJDB9452) | human saliva metagenome | isolation source: human saliva | place: Japan
ATAAAACTCAACTAGTCTATGGCTGAAGAATGGTTTGATTTTCTAGATTATCTTTTATAGCTATTCAGGAGGTATAGTTTGATGAAGACAAAAGATCATGACAAACAAAAAATTTTTAAGTTTTTTCATCATAAGTTAGTTCATGATACGGCCTCTTTTCTTGATATTCAAAAATAATGAGAGTAGAATATAGAGGAAATCTGAACAAAAAAGGGGATTATATTCGATGATGAAAATTCCAGTGGAAAATCTTGGTCTATTTGAACAGTTAGATCGTATAGTAGTGGCTTTTTTTAGAAAGCAACAATCTTCAAGTCCTTATGATTTGAATGTCAGTATTACGCAAGGACACCTTGACCAGAAAAAGCAAGAGCTCGAACCATTAGGCTATCAAGCTGTCCAACTACCATTAGGAATGGCTTTAGATAATATCATCCAGCAACCTCATTATGAAAACTTAATCATTGGTGGTCTTGCTTCCGACGAAATTATCGTTAGCAAAGAAGAATTAATGCCTTTGAAAGATATCGTGGATAGCTTTTGTATTATGTACGCTGCAGCGAATAATAGATTGGAAAATAGTAAAGCTTATGAATTAATGAAAGATAAGACGGTTTATTTTATTGGTAAACTATTTACAGATTTTCCAAAAGCTGGTGATGAAATTGCTTATTTAGGAATTGATCGAATAGCGAGCGATGGTACACCATATGAAGCTGTTAAATGCTTTCTAACGAAAGAGAGTGCAGAGAAGTTCAATGGTGAAAAAAGACCTGTCACCCCTGCAAACTTGGCCTATCTAAAATCATTCTGGGGAAAACCAGTCATTATTGAGCCACACCGTAATTATTGGATCGAATTTTTATAGAAAGTATAAAAGAGCGTAAGATTCGATAAAAAATCCTACGCTCTTTTTCTAATAGAATACAATTTACATAATTTACGTTATGTAATTTTATAAACTATCCAAGGCATTCTTTTGTTCGTCATTGACAATATGGGTATATAAGTCGGTAACTTGTGTGCTGGCATGTCCCAGCTGGTGGCTGACTAAAACCTGTGATTTGGTTGCATCATAGAGACGTGTTGCTAATGTATGGCGAAGCTTGTGGGGTGTCACGCGGACTTTGAAGTCTTCTGAATACTTGGCGACCATCTTTTCAACGCTTGAAGCATCGATCCGGTTTGGAACACCTCGATACAAGGTCAGAAAGAGAGCTGTATCAGTCTTTTCTGTCTTGTAACGTTTGTCTCGAATAGCGAGATATTGTTCTAAATAAGGTTTAGCAAAGGCAGCAACGTTAACCGAGTCACGTTTTCCACCTTTTCGAGTAACGTCAATCACCATCATCTTAAGATTAAGGTCACGAAGGTCCAAGTTGACTGCCTCAGATAAACGGACACCAGAGGCAAGAAGGAGTGCGATAATGGCTAAATCTCGCTCTTTATTCTTATTAAAGGAGGATAAGGCGCGATTTGAGAGTGTTTGAGGGTACTCCTGGTCGATATAGTTAAGAAAACCTTCTGTTTCATCGCCTAAAAAGAGCTTTTGTTTGATATTTTCAGCCCGTGCCGCCAAAGTTTCTTTCTTTTTCTTAGTAGCAACCTTCTTCATGACGTTGCGGTAAAAATAAGGTTCCCCTTGCTCATTTTCAACTTCCTCGGTCAAATACTTATAGAGGCTAGATAATGCAGAAAGGGTGCGGTTAATGGTTGTTTGGGAAACCCCGTTTTTTGTCGTATTGGCATTGAGCAGAGGACGTTCACGTAAGTAAAGAATAAAGGATTCCATGTCTTTCTTGGTCATGTGCTCCAAAACGTCTAAAGGGATCTCAGCCATGGTGTCAGCATCCGATATACCAGATTCCAAAACCCAGGTGAAAAATCGATCGTATTCCTTTAAGTATTCGTACAAAGTCGTAAAACTGTATGGAACGGCCAGTTTCGATTGGTAATATTCCAATACGTACCAGGGCATGACTTGTTTGAGTTTATCAATCCGTTCTAATAAGATCTCGCGTTTCATGTTTTTCTCCAAATCTTTCTATACTAGTAGTATAGCATAGCCAGATATATTTTTCAAGAAAATTATAGTTTTTCGGAAAGATGTTATAGAGTATATATAGGATTGTTTAGTTTTTATCTATACTATATACCTTTTAAAAACAAAACAATCAGCAAATCTCGCGGATCTACTGACTGTTTTTCTACTCTAACTTATTTTTCTACATATTGAAAGGAAATCTTGCTACCACAGAGCCAATTATAGACTCGATCATTGACTTGAACGTTCATAGCTTCATGGGCATATTCTGGCATGATTAAATGCTCTTTTGGACATTCTAATCGATTATAAATGGCAAACTGTGTCACAGGATAACAGACATCATCATCTAAACCGGTAATCATGTGAACCTGTCCTTTAATGCGATGGGCAAAATTTTTCACATCAATATAGGCTAATGTTTCCATGATTTGGTCTTCCGTTTCATGGAATGGATCATGGAACTTAAAATAACGGAAAAGCTCGTCATAGGCCTCGCTGGTATTTCCAATCTCTAATACACGTCTGAAATCTGATAAGAATGGATAAATGGCTACCGTTTGTCGGATTCGGGGATTCAATCCGGCAGCTACCAGGGCCAGGGCACCACCTTGAGAGGCTCCATAGCTGGCGAGTTTGCTGTCGTCTACTTGAGGAAGGCTCGCTACAATTTCTATTAACTGGTAAAGATCTAAGTAGACATCCTTATAAAATAGCTCATGCGGACCTTCTACAGCTCCGCGGATAATCTGTCCTTTTACGGTGTTTCCGACTGGTGATCGATCTCCGTCTGTTGAATAACCTGATTGACCTCTTACATCCATAGAGACCACACCATAGCCTGCTGCTGTATAAGCAAGCATGTCTGTCCAATCCCAACAACGACCCATATAGCCATGAAAATGGAAATAACAGGAATCTTTTGATCTGTTTTTGGGAAAACAACTCGCGCATAAACAAGACCATCTCGTGTTCCTTTAAAGGTTAATTCATAACAATGAACGTTTGGAATGCTGAAATCTTGTTCTTCGAGCTTGTATTCAGGAAGTTCAGCAAGGTTTGCTAAGGCTTGATCCCAGAAAGAATCAAAATCTGTCGGAACTTCATCACGTCCTTTATAAGTCTTAATTTCTTCAAGTAAGGCTGGATTTTTCATCAGTTTCTCCTTTTATTTGTAACCGGTATCAAAAATGTACCATATTTACTTAAGGATTGCAAGAGACAAAAATAAATTACATAACCAAAATTATGTAATTTACTTATAGATTCAAAAATAGACTTAATTGCTTCACCAGCTCTGGATTAGTGGGTAATGCAGAATGATGAGCCTTTCGACCTTTTAACTTCACTTCTGAATAAGTTTGATTCTCAAAAATTGATTTTGCTGCTTGTGCACTAGAGAGAGGAATGATACCGTCTGATTTTCCAGCAAAGCTACCGACAAAGTTAAGGACCTCTACTTCTTTATCTAAGCGATGTTTCCAACTTTGAAAATCGTCATACATCTCTTGATTAAATGTGTAAGGACTTCCGATAATGGCCATCTTGCTTACGGTTAACCTCTTTTTCTCTAAAAAGCCACTCTCCAATAAACCAGTCAAAACTAGTCCACCATTGGAGTGCCCTACTGCCTTAAATTCTGTAAAATAATAGTGGTCAAGAAGGTAGGTTAATGCGAGCTTAAGGGATTCGATTTGCTGCTTGATATTGCTGTAGCCATCTCGATTGTTCTCAAAGCCAATCACAATCATTGGATTTGGCTCTTTTATATTGAGTCTTCCTTCCATCTCTATAGAATCATCTTTATTGACTTTAATTTTTAAGAGACTCTGTTTTTTTCTAGAAAAACGATGGAGCATGCGGATAGTTCCATTGAAACGCTGGATACTAGCTGAACTTCCAGGTACAAAGATGATCGGATTGATGGGAGGTTTCTTCGACCCTTTTGGAAAATAAAAGGGCTTGCTATGCGAAGAAAACAGTCTTACAAAGAAACGAATGAGTTGTTGAAATAGTTTTTTTAACATCTTTCCTCTAGTAGTAGTTTCTAAAAGAACCCAGAACAGTGTGTTCCAGGCCCTTATTAGAAACGATTATTTCCGTTTTTTCTTATTTTTGCGCATCTGTTTGGCCATCTTGTTCATCGCCCGTTTCATCATGAATTCGCCGGCTTTTCCTTTGAGACCACCACCGAACATTTGGCTCATGTCAGGCATTCCAGCGCCTCCGCCAAGAGCTGATAAGTCAGGCATCCCACCTTGTCCCATCATCCCTTCGAGGGCAGACATATCGGGCATTCCGCCAGGCATGTTCTTCGGCATATTATTTGGATTCAGCCCCATTTGTTTCATCATCCTGTTCATATCGCCAGAGAGGACACCTTGCATCATCTGTTTGGCTTGGTTAAAGTCCTTGATGAATTTATTGACGTCGACAAAGCTATTCCCTGAACCGGCAGCAATCCTACGACGGCGACTAGGGTTTAAAAGATCTGGATTTTCGCGTTCAGCTGGGGTCATAGATGATACGATCGCGCGTTTGCGAGCAATTTCTCGTTCGTCGACCTTGAGGTTCTTCATAGCTGGATTGCTGGCCATACCTGGAAGCATCTTGAGCAGATCTTCCATTGGTCCCATGTTTTGAACTTGGTCTAACTGATCGATGAAATCATTGAAATCGAAGGTGTTTTCCCGCATTTTTTCAGCGAGTTCAAGCGAGCGTTTCTCATCGTATTCTTGAGAAGCCTTCTCGATCAACGTCAGCATATCCCCCATACCGAGGATCCGACCGGACATGCGGTCTGGGTGGAAGGTTTCGATATCCGTGATTTTTTCACCAGTACCAGTGAATTTAATTGGCTTCCCAGTAATCTGACGGACAGAAAGGGCTGCACCACCACGGGTATCCCCATCAATCTTGGTCAAAATCACCCCGGTCACTTCGAGTTGTTCGTTAAACTCACGCGCCACATTAGCCGCTTCTTGACCAATCATGGCATCCACAACCAAGAGGATTTCATTTGGCTCAGCAAGGGCTTTGACATCGCGCAATTCGCCCATGAGTTTCTCATCGATTTGCAGACGACCAGCCGTATCGATCAAGACATAGTCATTGTGGTTAGATCTTGCTTGTTCCAAACCTTGACGTACGATCTCTACTGCAGGGACTTCTGTACCAAGTGAAAAGACAGGGACATTGATCTGCTGACCAAGCGTCTTCAACTGGTCAATGGCTGCTGGACGATAAATATCGGCCGCAATCATCAAAGGACGAGCATTTTCTTCCTTGACTAATTTGTTAGCTAATTTCCCAGCGAAGGTTGTTTTACCAGCCCCTTGAAGACCGACCATCATGATAATGGTTGGAATCTTAGGTGATTTGATAATGTCTGCTGTCTCAGAACCCAAAATAGCTGTCAATTCTTCATCGACAATCTTAACGATTTGTTGGGCAGGGTTCAGGGTTTCAATGACCTCATGACCTACGGCCCGCTCGCGGACGCGTTTGATAAAGTCTTTTACAACAGGAAGGGCAACGTCGGCCTCTAAGAGGGCTAGACGAATCTCTTTGGTTGCCTCTTGGACATCCGCTTCAGAGATTTTCCCTTTCTTACGAAGATTTTTAAAGACGTTCTGTAAACGTTCAGTTAAACTTTCAAATGCCATTATTTTCTCCTATTTTTCAATTCAGTGGAAATCGTCCGAAATGTTGCAAACACTCTAGTTCTTCGGGTGTGACTTCTTTCATGATTTCATTTGGATATCCCCAACAGCTAAAACCTACTTGCATAGCTTTGGAGATATCATTGGGCGAAATAATCTGTAGTCGAGTGGTAAATGGTTCCTCCGCGGCTAATAGTTTGCAAGGTATTCCTTGGTAAATGACAAGACTGCCCATGGTTACTCCCGATTATCAATACTTGTTAAAATCTCAACTTGCTCTTGTAGAAAAGCATCCTCTGGATAGCGATCTAAAATCTGATCAAAAATTTGACTGCGGACAATGTAGTCAGAGTACATATGAAGCTTCATCTCATAGTCTTCCAGAATCTTTTCAGTTCGTTTGATATTATCATAAACAGCCTGACGACTCACCCCGAACTCTTCAGCAATCTCAGCCAAGCTGTAGTCATCTGCATAATAGAGCTCGATATAGTTCATCTGCTTGTCTGTTAAAAGTGCTGCGTAAAACTCAAAGAGAGCATTCATTCGGTTGGTTTTCTCAATTTCCATACCTTTCATTATATCAAAAAGCCCGCTAAAGACTAGCGGGACTTACCTATTTTGCCTCACAAGAAACAAGGGGGGCAGATTCCAAATGGTTTAAAACAAAATGCTGTTTCCTAGCGAAAGAATCTTTTTTATCTTACGTAATATAAATTATGTAAATCTAATTATTTTCTAGATAAAATTCAAAGCGCTCTCCAACATACTGACTCTTTACATATTCAAAGGCTGTGCCATTATCTAAGTAAGAAACTTGCGTCAGGCCAAGGATGGCCTGACCTTTAGGGATTTCTAGATATTCAGCAATCTTTTCTTTAGCCAAGCGAGCGTAGATGGTTTGTTGAGATTTTCCGATACGATAGCCGTGTTTTTCCAAGGTTTGGAAGAAATGGCTGGTTACTTCTTCTTTTTTGAAGTTCTTGATAAATTTCTCTGGGATGGAGGTGACTTCATAAACGACTGGTACACCATCCGCATAACGAACCCGTTCCATACGTACGATGGTTTCAGTTTTGTCAATCCCAAGTTTATCCACTTCTTGAAGACTTGGAATGGTCCGTTTGTAAGAAATAACCTGTGTCGAAGGGACCTTACCCTGCGCTTTCATGATTTCAGTAAAACTAGTCGTCCCTCGCATTTTTTCCTGGACGCGCGTGCTAGCGACAAAGGTACCACTACCAACACGGCGCTCCAGTACTCCTTCTTCTACCAAAAGTGTAATGGCTTGACGGAGGGTCATGCGACTCACTTGAAACTTCTCAGCCAAGTCCCGCTCACTAGGGAGGCGCTGTCCAATTTTCCAGATTTTCTGGTCAATTTCGGCTTTAATTTGATCGTGAATTTGTATGTAAGCTGGAATCATCTTGCTACTCTTTCTGTGTGTTATACCCTATTGTAGCGCAATTTTGTTAAATCTTCAATCCTAGTCAGTCTTGATTGGTAATGAAGGGGCTTTTGTGTTAGAATAGAGGAAAAGAATTTTTCTAGAAGAAGGGGAAAAAGATGACAAACCTATCAACTGATTTGCATGATGTTGAAAAAAATCATCGTGCTTGACTACGGTAGCCAGTACAATCAGCTCATCTCTCGTCGTATTCGTGAGATTGGTGTCTTTTCAGAATTGAAGAGTCACAAGATTACTGCAGCTGAAGTGCGTGAAATCAATCCAGTTGGGATCGTTCTTTCAGGCGGACCAAACTCAGTGTATGAAGAAGGATCTTTTGACATTGATCCAGAGATTTTTTTGAACTTGGAATTCCAATTTTGGGGATTTGCTACGGGATGCAATTATTAACTCACAAGCTTGGTGGGAAGGTTGTTCCTGCAGGCGATGCTGGTAACCGTGAATATGGTCAATCTGAGCTTAGCTTAACGGAGTCTTCTGCTCTCTTTGCAGGCACACCAGACAAACAATTGGTCTTGATGAGCCACGGGGATGCTGTTACAGAAATCCCTGCTGACTTTGTTCGTACAGGTACTTCTGCTGACTGTCCGTATGCATCGATTGAAAATCCAGATAGGAAAATCTACGGTATCCAATTCCACCCGGAGGTTCGTCACTCCGTTCATGGCTATGATATCCTTCGTAACTTTGCCTTGAATATCTGTGGTGCCAAAGGTGACTGGACCATGGATAACTTCATCGAGATGCAAATCAAACAAATCCGTGAAAAGGTTGGAGACAAACGTGTTCTCCTTGGACTTTCTGGTGGTGTTGACTCTTCTGTAGTTGGGGTTCTTCTCCAAAAAGCCATCGGTGATCAGTTGATCTGTATCTTTGTAGACCACGGTCTCCTTCGTAAAGGGGAAGCTGACCAAGTGATGGATATGCTTGGTGGTAAGTTTGGTTTGAACATCGTTAAAGCAGACGCTGCTAAACGTTTCTTGGATAAATTGGCAGGTGTATCTGACCCTGAACAAAAACGGAAGATTATCGGTAACGAGTTTGTTTATGTCTTTGATGACGAAGCAAGCAAGCTAAAAGATGTGAAATTCCTTGCTCAAGGTACACTTTATACAGACGTCATCGAGTCAGGTACGGATACTGCTCAAACCATCAAGTCTCACCACAATGTGGGTGGACTTCCAGAAGACATGCAGTTTGAACTGATTGAGCCACTCAATACACTTTACAAGGATGAAGTTCGTGCCCTTGGTACAGAGCTTGGCATGCCTGACCACATCGTATGGCGCCAACCATTCCCAGGTCCAGGTCTTGCGATCCGTGTCATGGGTGAAATCACTGAAGAGAAACTTGAAACTGTTCGTGAATCCGATGCGATCCTTCGTGAAGAAATTGCCAAAGCAGGTCTTGACCGCGATATCTGGCAATACTTCACTGTTAACACTGGCGTTCGTTCCGTAGGTGTTATGGGAGATGGTCGTACTTACGACTATACCATTGCCATCCGTGCTATCACTTCTATCGATGGAATGACAGCTGACTTCGCTAAGATTCCTTGGGAAGTCCTCCAAAAAATCTCTGTACGTATCGTAAACGAAGTTGATCACGTTAACCGTATCGTCTATGATATCACAAGTAAACCACCTGCAACTGTTGAGTGGGAATGATTTATAAACATGATTTGAAGTGAAATGGTTGATTTAACAGCATTTTCAGTTATTATAAAAGGTTGAAAATCAGTCAAAATTGATTGGTTCCCCACCAAAAACCCCACCAGAATTTTTCTGGTGAGGTTTTTTTATAGTAAATTTTATTCTTCTATTATTTGATGCTTCGTTTTAATTTCAAAAATTTACCTTTGATCACTTCTATAGTTTCCTTGATTAAAAACACATAATTTACATTTAAATGAAATTGTCTAAATTTTTTTGTGATAAAAAAATGTAGCATTAGAAATATACTGATAGTACTTATCTTTCTTAAGGTTAGTTTAGAAACACTTTTTATTTGAATAAGTTTCAATATACACATAAAATCAACGTTTTCCTACTATTACAGAAAGTAAAATTTTTATCTAGTTTGAATAATTTTTCAATTGAAAATACACCATTTAAACTATATTTACCAAAAAGTTTACACCATTTGATCTATTATTTTTAACTAGAAGATTTCTGAACTATACCTTTTTATATGAGCTATTCTTCTAAATGCGTTCCATATTCTAAAAACATACCAATTGAACAAGTAATTTCTAAGTCTAAAATTTTAAAATTTAAATAACTATTTATAAATTAAAGTTCTTGCATAATCATATGGAATTACTTGCTTTAATCTAGTTTCAATCCAGGCTTTCTCTTCATGTGATTTATTACTAATTGTTTGAGCATTATCATTTTTTTAAATTTTAATAGAACTTTATTTAACACCTCCAACTCATCTTCATTTAATTCTGTTATTTCTTCATCACATGTTATAAACTCACCTTGCTCATTTGGAAATAAATGCCAACGAATTTTTTCTTCATCACTCAAAAGCCCATATAATATTTCAGACTTTTTAGGGACTGGTCCATAGTGGTCATGGATATAAGTCATACCAGTAATCGAAGTAGTATATTCATAAAAAAATACGAAAAAAATCTGAATAAAATAGCAATTTATTTAGTTTTTGTTTTTGGATAACATAGTAATATTATTTGCAAAAAAATGAAATTACCTGAATCACTTTATTTATATTAAATTTATTGAAACCATTATTAATATTTTTCTTTATCATCATCAAATAATGTTTTGTACAATAGCTCTATCAGATTCGTTACTATTTTTCTAATTCTTCAATTCTAGCTAAAAAAATTCTCTTTGAGTCTTTTTCATCTAGTTCTTCTTTCACAGAATTGAAAAGTTCCAACATTTTTTTAGTATTATTTTTTTAAATTTTTTTAATAAAATTACTATTAGTTTTTTTGCAGGAATAGCTCCATTTTTCATATCTAGTCACAGTCGCTTGGCCTAATCCAGTTATTGTTGCAAATGCTCTTTGTGATAGACAAAAATATTTCCTTATACTCTTTATATCTTCACTAGAAATAATATCATTATTTTTCTCTATAAATATTAAATGCTATATTAATTGCTTTATTATCTAGTTCGCGGTCAAAAACCTTATCATTTGTTTCTTCGTCGAATCTAAAGTCAGAAGTTACTTCAATTTCTTGACCTTTAACAGTGAATATTTCTGTATCTGTTTTTACAATAGTTTTCAATGTTTTTTCCTCCTATATCAATTTTACCAATTTTTGTATGGTAAAGAAAACGGTCCAGATGATGGTTTAAAAGATAGCACCTTACACTTTTTATCGTTTCCTATTTTTATTTTTATATAAACTAGTTCATCTTCAATTATCTTACCAAATTCCCAAACAGAAGTTCCATCTCCGTTGTAATCTGGTGTCGGCCCCCTATCATAATTATGAAAAGTTAAAGAAAATAATTCTTGTTCAGCTTGAGTAATATCAATTCCTATTGTAGTGATACCTGTATAAGTTCGAGGTTCAAATACAATCCCGTTTTGTGATAATAACGTTTTAAACTCAAATAAAAAAGTATTAACTTCATCCTTTGTTGCTTTGCTTTCGGGTGTCATATCTCTCCCCCTTTCTAATATAATAGTAACATCGTTCAACAAGAAAATGCAATCAATTGATTGCATTTTTGTATAGAAATAAATTATATTATTAATAGGTGTTGTGATGTTTTAACAGATTTTTTTAAAACCTATTTTTGAAAATTACTATTTCAATGAATTTCAATATTTTTTTAAATAATAGTTTTTCCAAATTAAAAAAACAACATGCAATTGTATACTGTAAATTAAAACTAAAAAAATTAGATTAATTGAACTAATTTTACCGAAAAAGTTAACATAAGCCAACGGCTTCAGATTATAATATAAAAAGTAAAAGAAAATAGATGAAATTGCCTTAATAATTTATAAAAAAAACAAAAAAATGATACTTATTCAACTATTTTTCTATATTTAATAAAAACGCAGATTTTTGGTAAGTTTGAAGTTAAATTCATATCCAAACAAATATCCTCCCTGTATCTGAAAAATACTCAATCAACTCTAGTTAATTCTCGATTTTTCTTCAATTGAGACTAACTTTGGTATTAAAAAAATTTGAATTCTATACCATCAAAAAAATAGATTAAATTAATCTAAAAGGATTTAGCCTACACCTTATAGAACTAAATCCTTTACTTAAATTATTTTTTAGTATTTGAGGTCAAGTTTTAACTTGACCTCTTTTTTCCATTAACTTCAAGTTTTAAATACAAAAAACCTTAGCTCAATTTCGTAGTTTTAATTACAATCAACTAGAATCCTATCCAAAATATTTATCCACCAATTCCTGAATCCTACCTTCTTTGGCAGCTGGAATGGTATCTTCTAAAACAAAATTCTTTCTACTAATTTCTTGTGAGAGATTTCCAAAGATAAAATTAGTCGAGATGTTATAGATAATTTCGGACGGTGCAAATCCATAAACTTGATTTTCTAGGATATGTTTTAATCGTTCTTCAGGGTTTGGAAAGGCTTCTTTCAAGCCATTGCTGTTATATAGCCGCTTAACAAGCTCTGCAATATAGAGACCTGACTTCATGTACAAATCAATAAAGGTCTTAGATGGGTCATCGAAGATTCCTGGGTTTTCTTTCTCAAGATCATCTACCATTCTCTTCACCACACGTTTAGGAGTGAAAATCTGGTTAGTTTTCTGTGGTGGAATATAGTCAAAGATATCTTCTTTTTGATCTTTAAAATAATCTGCCAACTCCTCTTTCTTGCGAAGAAATTCTTGAATGGCCTCATCGAATGTTGCTCGATCAAAGAGATGCCCTGCAAAATCCTGCCCACCATCTCTTAGGTAACGAAATTGGTCAATCGTAATCCCCGTTACTTCAAAGAAGACATGCTCAGGAACAAAGGTGTCAAAATTATCAAGAGTTAGAGATTGATTGCCATAGGCCATGATAAAACTAGGGATTGTTCGGGCAAATCCTCGAAGGTGATCCCGAATTTCATCTTGAGCAGATTGTTTCAACTGTTCAACACGTTTGACCTCAACCTGTTCGATAAACTTCTCAGGCATCTTTTCCACTTCTTTTTTGAGTGTTTGTTCTAGTTTTTCTTTATGAATGAGATTATTTTCTTCTATTCGTTTTTCAAGAACTTCTTGAATCTTATCTTTTTGCTCCTTATCATTTGCTTCCTTGAGCTGTTGCTGCACCTCTTCCTTGATATGGGCTTCAGTAATTTACGTTCTATCTCATTTTTTCGAACTTCATTCTCAAATGTTACTGCAATTTGTTTCTTGATGTGGTCTGTTTCCCGAGTTTTTAGATCGTATCCAGCTTTCAATTCTTCTACAATTACCGTAGATACTGTCTCGCTCAAGTCATTAATTAGTTGTTTTTGAGTTTTGTCCTCATCTTTTGTGACTAATTCAACAACAGACTGTCCAAGTCCATAAATTTTTTCGCCGAACATTCGAGCTTGTTGATTGACCACGATTTCATGGTCAACTACTGCATTGCCCTCATCATCCACTGTAACATTTGAAAAATCTAGTAAATCAGAAGGTGTTTGTAACTTCCCTTCCTTTTCAACTGGTAGTTCATTTAAGATGTCTAGAACTGTTTGACTGGCTTGGAAAATGCCACTGATATTATCAAAAAGGAGATTGGACATAAAGCCTCGTTTGAGGACTTCCCTAGCTTTTATTTGACGAGGTATGGTTAGTACTGCCTTAGCATCAATTTCAACCATCTTACCTGCACGGTCTTCTGCTATTACAGGGAAGAAATTCAAGAGTTCTCTGATGTTCTCTTCACGAGTTGCAGAAGTTCCACCACCTCCTGCAGTTGCAAGTGATAAGTTATTTGCAAACTCATCAAAGATAATCAAGGTTCTTTCTGGTGCAAAGTCAAATACATAGGCTCTCTCTTTGCGGAAGTGATTTCCTTTGTTATCGCTCCATGAGTATGGATTTTGAGCACGGAAGGCAGCTTGCATATAAAGGGCAGGTGATTTCAAGTTTGATAACATCAATACCCCTGTCCATTCAGGAATAGTCACACCTGTCGTCAACTGACCAACGGAAAGGGTAATGGTCTTGTCATTTTCTGCTATAGCTTTTCTTACCAAGTCTAAGGATTTCAGTGTGACCTTATCATCTTCCTCGGACATACGCCCGTCACCAGCAGCTAGGACAATCTCATAGTTTTCATAGATGGGGTGTTCTTCTAGAAGTGTTTTTAAGGCTTTAGCTGAGGCTACACGTTCTAACAACCAAAAAGTATGCTTGAGTTCGTTCCGAAGTTCTTTGGTCGAAAATGGATACTTTTCATTGCTTGATAGAGTATCTAACCAATTTCTGACATCTTGCTCATGGATGAATTTCCCTTTATCATCTGTTGCGAAAAATTCACTCAAGTCAAAAGCATAGTCGATATTTTCACCATCGAGTTGAGCACCTTTTTCTAACTCTTCACCAATCATCCGAGACATTTGATAGGTAAAGAGATTTAACTGAGGCAAGCTTTCATAAGGATTTTCCTCTTCTTGTTCAGGTGACCAAGTGGATTTGGCAGCCTGTTCATCCGCATAAGACCAGTTGTAGATCTGCTCCTCTGTATACTCTCCCTTGGCCAATGCCTTATATGGAGTTCCAGATAGATGCAAGGTAAAGTTTCGACGAATCTTATTAAAGGCTTGGTCTGTCTTAAAGGTATCAACTCCTTCATGAGCCTCATCGATGACCAACAAATCCCAATGTAGGTCAGTTACCCATTTGAGTTTATCATGCTCTCCACCTAAATAAATAGAACCTTTCAAGTCTTGGAGGCTAATAAAAGCAAGTTGCCGTACATCATCATCTAAAAGGTCAAGAAATTCATTTCGGGACAAGGTTGGTCGATTTTTAAGGCTATCTGATTCAGAAACAAACTTGTAAGTCGTTTGACCTGCAATAAATTTTTCAAAATCGTCATACCATGAGTTAGCAATGGCAGGTCTGTTTGTTACAATCAGGACGTTGACAGCATCCATCCGACGAGCTAAATCATAGGTAGACAAGGTTTTACCAAAGCGTGGCTTGGCATTCCAGAGGAACTTACCTCCTGGGTGATTTTTGAAATAATCTAAAGTCTTAACAACTGCTTCTTCTTGCTCTTGTCGCAGAGTATAGTCTTGTCCTTGTCCAGGCTGATAACCTGACAAATCATGCTGAACAAACTTATCAAAAAGATTTTTAGATTTTTCAGGAGTTCCATTAAAATAGAACCATTCCGTCTTAGGACGACGTTCTACATCATGGAAAGAAAGGAAATGGTGGAAATCATGATCCTTAAAAGTCTTTCCCTTATCAGGTTCTTCCGTATAAGCAGCATCCCCAGTCCATAAGACATCCGTAGCTATATGAGCAGTGTGTGTTTGTTCTTTAATTCGTTGCGTGACATCACGTTCCGTATAACCAATCTTAATCCAGCCCTCATTGCTAGTTACCGTAGGAGTAGTGTAGGCATAGATTTTAGGATGAATCTCTTTAGAAGTTTTAATTTCTACCATCAATCCATCTCCCTTACATGAGTCTCAATAAAGGCAATTTCCTCAGGAGAAAGGTCATATTTTTGATAGAGCTGACGGTCAATATCAGCCACTGATTGTGTCCAATCAATGTCGGAATTGACCGTAAAGTCTTGGAGTGGAACGTAATACCAAGTTTTTCGAGAGTTATGCTGAGTAACTTTCAAAACACCTAATAATACTCTAGCGAATTTAGTTTTAATAAATTTAATACAAGCATCGGCTTCAAATTTTGTTTTAAAATTACCAATAGATAAAAAAGTATCTGTATGCCCGATTAGGGGTTCCCCGATTAGGGGTGTTGATAAGACCTCACCTAAGGCACCACTTCCATTAGCTTCTGGTACAAAAACATTATAATTTTCGAATGTTTCCGGTAAATCTAAATATTTTTTATTAATATATCGATAAACACGTTCGGAGCCAATTCTTCCAAGTAGAGCAACATGGTCTTTTTCTTCTTTGTTTTTGAAAACAAAATCTAACTGAGTTAGTGATTTCGAAACAATTTTATTTTTTGTCCCTTTTCCTTGCAGCTTTTCAGCATTTGGATAATCAGAAAAAAGTTGATTTGAAAATCTATAAATACCTTGAGGATAAACTAAATCAGAAAAAGTTTTAAAGTCTGGATGTTTTTCGATTTTTTTTACAATACTATTTAAAGCTTCAAAAATAGTAAATACTCCGATTGGTCCCAAATCTTTATCAGCATCACGATAAGTTATTGCTACTCCACCCTTAATATCTGTTCCTGTAAATACTTTACCGCTTTTAAGTTCATAGAATTGAACTTTTAAATGCTTGTCTTCAAGCATCTTTTCCATCCAATTTTTAGGAGTTTGACCAGCTTTAAATAAAAACCTTGCTGGGGTGATAAGTATCGATTTATCTGCGATTTTAATTGCTTCATCAATAAAAAAGTGATAAATTGGTTCATCTCTAGCTTCGCCTGTTTCTTGATACGGCGGATTTCCTATCACTACATCAAATTTCATTTCACTTTCCTCACTAGATAGGCGCTCAAAACCTATCATCTTGTTTTTTTTCCAGTCTTTGATTTGAGTTTTAGATTCTTCTACTTCTTGGACTTCTAGCTCATCTGAAAACAAACTTAGCTGTTGAGATTGCTCTTGTTTAGCTGAGTAAGGACTGATTTTTTTCAATCCATCCATCTGAAAGACATTGTAGGATATAATAGTCGCAATTTCTTTCTTTTGCTCTAAGGTCGGTTGATTTCCAGTCTTTGCAAGATAGTAGTCTTCAAATGTTGCTAAAAGATTTTCACGCGCCAAAAGCAGAGAATCTCCTTGGTACTCATAGCCATAAGATGCTCGAAAAGCTTTTTTTACAAGGTCATAAAAGGTGGCTTCGTCCGAAACCTCACGACTAATGCGCTGCAATTTTCTATCAACAAAACCAACTCGCTCAGATAATGGAATTTCCTCTCCAGTCACTGTATCATAACGCGTTACCATATAAGGTGCTTCACCACAAGTAATTTCTAGCCAGCGCGCTTGGATATAATCTTCAAGATCCAGCGCTTCAAGTTCAGCTTCCACGTAGCCATTTTGCTTTTCAACTAACCAAGTTGGCGTAAAAACTTCGGCTCTAATCTTAGTTCGGTCTTTTTGTTCATACTTGGACTTTTCTGATCGAGGTTGAATCAAGTTTGCATAGGCTCCTGTCACCCTGCTCGGAGTGATACGATTACTTGGAGAAAATCCCTTTCCCAACAATTCATAAGAATGTGTCGCCCAAACAATATTTTTCTTGGTCGTTCGATCTTTTAAAAGAATTTTTAATAAGTCAGCAGACTCCAGAGCCAACTGTTCTTCACTAATATCTATTGCCATAAAGCAACCTTTCTTCTTGTTAATTAGAATTTGTAAAAATATGTACTTTTCATTTATTAATCTACTATATTTTACCACAAAAACACACTGAGATACTCGTCCCAGTACGTTTATTTCATTCTATGTTTTCGTCTCAGTGAGCGATTTTTTCTGTAATAAGTTTTAATCTAATATGTTATAGTTGATAAAATTGTAGATGAGATAGGACAATCAAAAACAATTGTATACCTAATTAGGCAAAATGCTATAAAAAACTTAGTAGGTGTAGAAAATGCAGATTGATTTATATCTATATTAAAATCCCTATGATTACCCTAAAGTTACACACTTAAAAATACTAAGGTTTTACAAAGGCACCGTACTTTTTATAACCATAGAATGTAAAAGTCTTGTTAAGGTATCGAAGTTTTCCAATGGTGAGGTATAGATATTTTTGAGCGAAAATAATAAGAAGTGCGACTCTCCCACAGCTCTAAGGCTTTTTGGGAGGGAAAACCACACTTCTTTCTTGACTTAATTATACACAAAATCAAATAGAGGTGTCCCACCTCCTACCGCAGAATGAACTGTTTCAAGGGGAGTTGGAAAACCTCTATTTACTATCTAATTATAACTCACAATGCAGTTTTTTTCAATAAAGGATAATAGAGTAGCGCAATAGTTACTTGTTGGAATGACAATAAAGCTAGTAAGCTTTTAAAGAACAGTAAGATACTGAGCTTTTTAGAACCATAGAATGATAAGGTTTTGGTAAGTTACAAGAGTTATGGTAAAATTAAGATAGAACAATGAGTACAAAGTAAGAACTAGAAGGATTTAAACCATTATGAAATACAGTCAACAAGTATTAGACATGCTAAAGCAAGCGGTCAGTGGTCAGATTGACAATTTTTGGGATTTCTCCTTTAAGTTTAATGCCCTTTTTGGTGAAGATGAGGACTTTGCTGAGGCTTGGAACAATGAAAACCCTGAAATGTTTGACGCTCTCAATGATTTTGAGCTGATGATGTTTTTAGAGGAACATGCCCCAAGTGATAAGCAAGGATTTATCAACTTCCTAACACCTTACTACGAAAAGGCAAAACAATTAGTAAAAATTAGCGACTAGTTCAATCTAGGCGCTTTCACCTGAAAAAAAACACTATGGGAAAGGAGACCGTAAATGAGTAAGCAACTTTGGAACTACTTACACTCAAAAGTTCAGGTAGTAAATAGTGATGGTCAAGTCATAAATGGACTTGTCACTTATTTTATTGACGAAATGGACAATGACGAACAAGATGAAATTACTATCCTCATTGACAATCCTAACCCTGATGAACCGACTGAGATTTCTCTCTTTGAAAGTGAGATTGTCTCAATTAAAACAATCTAATAGGGCTTAGAATAATCTAGACACTTTTATAACCTAAATATAGAAAAAATAAAGTGTGAAAGTAAAATAAAAAGCACCTATAACAGGTGCAATTTACTTGCTTTCTGAACTCATCAATTTAGTTATCTTTTTTGTTACCCTTTGTGTTTTCTCTACTTATTATTAAAGAATAAACTTTGGTAGAAACAGGACGAAAAACAGAGCAGGCTTAGGCCCGTTTTTATAGACCTATTAATAGGAAGAAAACAAAATGTTATCTTTTCCTATTCATAATCTCTTAATTTCCCCCAGCCCTCTCAATCGTTCCTGTCCCAACTTCAACATCTCTTCCTCCACCTTACTCCATTTCCAAAGAGGCATTCTTGTAGAACTTCTGCTGCTGAGGTTCCGTCTACTTGCGAATCATAAACACACGATTGATCTCTTTGATAAATTTGAATTTGATTAAAAATTTTGTCATTTTCTAACTCTCGTAAGTTATCAACTAAATGTTCTACAATTCCATCATGGTGCTCTTTGGGAGTCGCCCTTGCTTGACTAGGATCTATGGCGTAGAGCTCCTCATAACGTATCAAGGTACTGAGATAAGACAATTCTGGCTTGGTCGCAATCAGTGCAAGTGAGACTTGATATCCTCTAGTTGCCAATAATTGGGCCGTTTTTCGGGGAACTTCTGTTGTTCTCAAGGTACCCTCGATTAACAAATGATAACCTTTTTTACTCAACTCATCTACAAGATATTCAACCATTTGTCCCGCGAATACTTTGGTATAATCCACACTATCTTTGCCATACTTTTCCTATAGGCCAAGGTAGTTCGGATGAAAAGAGCGATAACTATCCCCATCAATGATAATGATATTTCCTTGAAATTCCCTTTGTTTAATACGATGAATCGTTGTCTTACCAGCACCACTCTGTCCACCAAGCAAGATAGCCTTGGGCTGAGATGAAGTTGTTTTTCCACGAGTTAAAGAACGAACGAGTCGATTAGAGGCTTTAATAAAGTCATCCTGGCTAAATTTATCTAATTTCATTAAGCCACCACTAGATGACTAGCTTGTTCTAGCACACGTTCAATGCCATCCAAATAACCATTAAATCGCGCTACATCCTCAAAAGTTGCAACAAGATAAATCTTCGTGTTCATCAAATCAGAAAGATCATCACTCATTAGTACCCAAGGATTAGAAGTATCATCAAATGCAATTCCTTGTTCATCTTGAAAACGATAAAGTTGCGCTAAGATATTCGCTCCTCGTTCTTTAATCACTTCAATTTTCAGAGTTAATTGATAATCTTCTACTGGTGTGAGCATTTTTTCCTCCCCTACGATATCGATATACGAAACATTAAATTTCTTGCAGATACGATCTATTAGTTCTGTCGAAACTGAACTTGTCCCATTTTCATAACGACTCAGACTATTTCGAGAGATACCAACAATCTTTGCAAACTCAGGCTGGGTTAATTTATGTGTTTTACGTAACGTTTTTATATTTTCTCCAATCATGTAACTCCTCCTTTTATTTATTTCTATTATAGCACAAAAAACAAAAACGCACTAAAAATGGTGCGTTTTCATTCAGCTCTAGCTGAATGAAATAATTCATCTGTTACATTGTTGCCAAACCAATCATCTAATACAATGGCTTTATCAAATAATCTATCTTATCTATTTTAAAGACAGATTTACCACAAAAAAAACACTGAGATACTTGTCCCAGTGTGTTTATTTCATTTTAGGATAACTTCATCAATAAACTTAAGCGTTCATCATTTTTGAGCTCCAATAACAAGCAAATTAACCGCTCATATCCAAGTTCTTTCTTCTGCTTGATTAAAGAATTCGTCATAGCCACCAAATCCTCTGGCGTAAAATTCCTTAAGTAAAGTGTAACATAACTTCCTCTACTAGAAACTAGGCTAACATGAATTGCATTATGTTCTTTTTGTCTAATTTTCATTCCTCCTGTAGACTCCCTAATATAGAACTCATACACTGTCTTTTTGGGTGTTAGATGATTATCAAACAATCCAGAATGAAACAATATCTTGTATGAATCGACTACTTATGTTATGATAGTTTAAAACTATTCCTTTTTAGTAGGGAATTCATAAAGTTAGGAGAAACAACATGTCGGAAATTACAGTATCGCGTCAAACTGGCCTCGTAGGTATGTTAATGAAGGTAAACGTTTATATCAATGGAGAATGTGTTGCCAATTTAAGCAATGACGAAACCGTTACACTTCCGCTTCCTGAAGGACTTAATATGGTTAAGGTTTACGTAGATCAAAGAGGAGCCTTTACTCGTTCTAAAGAAGTTATCGTAAAAGCTGGTCAAACTGCTATTATTAAAGGATCAGCTTGGAAGACGTTTCTTGGATTCTTCGGAAGAATCTTGGGTATTCCTTATCTCTCTATCGAAGTTACAGATTAAAAAGAGGCTAGGACTTTTGTCCCAGCCTCTTTAAAGTGACTGTTTATATTAGAACCAAGAAAATGATTTCATGATGAACTGATTCATTTCAACGAGACGTGAATAATAATAATTTCCCCCATTAACGTAGAGCTCTGAACCGTGTAAAAATGATATAGGATGGAGATAAAGATAGGTCTTACCTGTGACATTTCCAAGACTCGGTGCAACTACTTTTTTTGAATATTGACGGGCTAATTCTAGCGTATTTTTTCCGCCATTTTTAGCTACATATTCAATGTAATCCTGTCCGAAATTATAAGCTTGAACAGCGGTCCAGGGATCAACCCCCTTCTCTTTTGCTATTCGCAGATTCTCAGAGAGCGTTTGAATCCCCTGGCGAATACTTTCTTTGTTATTGGTGATAGAATTTGTCTGGCCTGTTGCACTTTCACTGGCCTGCATGACATCATCTTCCTTCCCCTTGGTCTCAGTATAAATCATGGCAAGGATCAGATCTTCATTGGTACCAGTGTCTTCCTCAGCCAGTACTTCACGCACTAAGGTGCGATAAGTCATGACCTGCTTGACATCCCGGTGTATCTGATAGCCCTTGTATATGGAAAAGACGAGCAAGAGGCAAAAGAAAATTTTTATTATTCGTTTCATCATTATTTATTCTGAATGTCCTCTATATTCTTGATGAGGATCGAGTAGGTCCCATTCTCATTCTGGATAAACTCTACCGATTCAGCATCTTCGTAAACATGGTTAGGAACTAAAAGCTCAATCCCGTTTGAAAGGGAGAGTTTTTGGTTCTCAAATTTTTTTAATTGGCGACTGGCATCTATTTCATCAAAGCGAACAGGATCAGGAATGGACTCTTTTACTTGATCGACAAAACTGAGTCGAGCTGTTAAATTGTTATCAAACAAATCATTAGCTAACTTCTCTGGAGATAGCTCATTCTCTTCTTCCAGTTGGTTGAAAATAGCTGATTTAACCTTGGATTGGAAATGAAAATCGTCTTGTTGGAAATTTTCAGCAATCCGTTGGGCCGTTTTCTCTATTTCTTTGATTGACTTTTTAGGAGAAATCTTCGGTTGGGCCTGGAGGAGATTCTCAGAGAAATAGTTCAAGAACGTTCCGTTGTACTTGATCCGTTTTTCAATCAAGTGGTACTTACGGCTTTGAAGATTAATAACCAAGGCTTCGTCGGCACCAGTACCAAAACCAGGCAGATTGTTTTGTGTCAGTTTGATTGGATTGTCCACTTCGCCACCTAAGTGTGTCAAGGTTTCACGCAATGCAATTCGGAGGAAGGCAAAGTGGTCCACCCCTTCTTTTGAGAATTGAATAAACACCAAATCATTGGTCTTTTGATTTTCAGAGACGACGAATTCTTCTTTCCAGCGATTGGCCACGGCTACTGATGTTTCTAGGAGATCATTCGTGATCATCTCAAGAAATGGATTGTCTTCCTCAAAAATACCAGTCTTAGCTTCATCGGAATAGACCCGCTCAATCTTTTTGCGCAAGTATTCCTCAATTTTTGGTGTGATATTGAGGAATTTGTCCGCTAGATAAAGATCAGTATCATCTGGGCTAAATTGATGAATGATGGCTTTTTTTACGTAAATATCCATAAGATGGTTTAGTCCTCATAAAGTGGAAAGGCATCCGTCAAGGCTTTGACTTGGCCACGCACTTCTTCTAATACAGCTGGGTCATCCGCATTTCAACGCTTTGATAATCAATTCAGCTACCGTACGGCTTTCTTCTTCTCCAAAACCACGGGCTGTGATGGCTGCTGTCCCAATCCGAATCCCACTGGTCTTAAATGGTGATAGAGTTTCATATGGGATGGAGTTCTTGTTGAGGGTAATGTTGACCTCATCTAGTAAGTTTTGAGCCACTTTTCCATTTTCAACGACTTTCGTCACATCGACAAGGAAAAGGTGGTTCTCTGTTCCGCCTGAAATGACACGGAAATCTGGATCTTGCAAGAATACATCAGCCATAGCCTGGCTGTTTTTAATCACGTTAGCTGCATACTCTTTAAAGGCAGGATCGAGGGCTTCTTTGAAAGCAACAGCTTTGGCTGCAACGACATGCTCTAAAGGTCCACCTTGAATACCAGGGAAGATGGCAGAATTAATCTTTTTAGCCAAGTCTTCATCATTGGTCAAGATCAAGCCACCACGAGGTCCACGAAGGGTCTTGTGAGTGGTCGTGGTCGTGATATGTGCAAAAGGAACTGGGCTTGGGTGAAGGCCAGCGGCTACCAAACCAGCAATATGGGCCATATCGACCATGAGTTTGGCTCCTACTGCATCCGCAATCTCACGGAATTTTGAGAAATCAATGATGTGAGAGTAGGCTGAAGCACCTGCTACAATCAACTTTGGCTTCACTTCTTGAGCTTGTTTCAAGATAGCATCAAAATCCAAGAGTTCAGTTCCCGGATCTACACTGTAAGATACAAAGTTGTATGTTTGACCTGAGAAGCTCACAGAAGCACCGTGAGTCAAATGTCCACCTGCAGCCAGATCCATCCCATAACCGTATCTCCTGGCTCAATCAAGGCCATATAGGCAGCACAGTTAGCCTGACTACCTGAGTGAGGTTGAACATTGGCAAACTTAGCCCCAAAGATCTCCTTAGCGCGTTCGATGGCGAGGCTTTCGACGATGTCTACAACATCAGTACCTCCGTAGTAACGACGTCCCGGATATCCTTCTGCGTATTTATTGGTCAGGATAGACCCTTGGGCAGCCATAACCGCCTTGGAGACGACGTTTTCAGAAGCGATCAACTCGATGTTATTTTGTTGGCGTTCCTCTTCTTTCGCAATTGCATCCCATAGAGCTGCATCATATGCTTTAAAATCTTCTTTGTCAAAAATCATAGGTCTTCTCCTTAAATAAATTTTATAAAACGTTTTTGTAACTTGTCGCAGGTATAACCGACCTGTTCGTAGAAGGCGTGAGCTCTAATACGATGGTCTGCAGAGTTTAAACGAATAAAAGCGTACCCTCTTCGTTGGGCTTCTACTTCTAAACCTTGGAGCAAGGCTTTACCGATTCCCTTCCCTTGACTTTGAGGTAAGACTGCTAAGGCCAAGATATTAAATCCTGCATTGGAATAGAGGGATTCGTAGACTTCAGCGTGGACATAACCAAGTAAGCCATTGCTTGCAGGATCCTCATAGCCAAGTAGGAAATGATGTGAATCCTGAGATAATTTAGCTAGTTGACAAGCGGTTTCCTCTGGACTAAAGTATAACCTAAAGACTCTTTGTTGATCTCATAAATAGATGAAACATCTGTTTCTTTCAAAGCACGTAGCATATTATACCTCCTCAAAGGGGATTTCAGGTATCTTGGCAAGGATATCTTGTCGTGTAATCGTTCCTTGACGTAGAATCTTCACCTTGTCGCCAGATAAGTCTAAAATAGTCGAATCTTGTCCAGTTAGAAAGCTATCGTCTTCAAGTCCAATCACTCCATGACCAAGTTCCTTAAGAATTTGCTGGCACTGGGTCCCACTAGCTTTCCCAGAGAGATTGGCAGAAGGTCCGATCAAGGGACCGGTTTTACGAATTAATTCCAACGTTTTTGGATGGGCTGGCATCCGAAAGCCAACCGAAGTAAACCCGGAATTGATCCAAGCTGGAACCTTTTCATTAGCCTCAAGGATAATGGTTAAGGGTCCTGGTAAAAAGGTTTCGATTAGTTTTGATAGATAGGGTGGTTGATTCTTCGAATAAAATCGAATTTCCTCTTCACTTGAAATATTGAGGTTCATAGCCTTTTCACGAGGCCGTTGCTTTAGAGCGTATACCTGATCAACTGCTTCTTCATCCAGTGCCTTTGCAAAGAGACCATAGACAGTCTCAGTCGGTAAGACAACTGCACGGCCAGCTTCTAATTCTTTCTCAAATAGATCCATTGTCTACCACTACCATCCTATCCTGTCCAAATTGGTCTTTCAGCACTCGAACTCGTTTGTTAGGAAATACCTTTTGAAAGAGCTCTTTTACTTTCTTACCTTGCTTATAGCCGATCTCTAGATAGATCTTTCCATCTGGTGTTAAAACACTTGGTGCCTGCTGAGCGATCTTTTCATAGATGGCATAGCCATCACGATCCGCAAAGAGAGCCAAATGGGGTTCAGAGGCTAAAACGTTAGCACCAACTTCTTCTACATCATTACGAGAGATGTAAGGTGGATTGGAGACAATCAGGTCAAAAGGTCCTTCTAATTCATCCAGCACATCTGAAGCCTTGAAAGAAAGAACTGCTTCTAACTGCTGGGCATTTCTTGAGCAAGCTCCAAAGCCTCTTCTGACACATCACTAGCTTGAACCTGCCAGTTAGGTCTAGCGAGGGCTAAGCTAATGGCAATGGCACCACTTCCTGTTCCAATATCCAGAACTCGTAAGGATTCCTGATCGTTTTCCTCAAGAATGAGAGAGACCAATTCTTCAGTCTCCGGTCGCGGAATCAGCACGCGCTCATCAACTGTAAAAACATGGCCACAAAATTCTGCGCTTCCAATAATATACTGGGCAGGTACGTGATGTTTCAACTGCTCAAAGATGGATTGAAGCAAGGCTTGATCCTCTGCTTCCACTTCTTTTTGCAAGGTAAGGACAAAGTCCGTAAAGGTCCAGTTTTTTAAAGCACGATATACGAAGGAGAGGCTTTCTGCTTCCTCTCCGACGGCTATTAAGGCTTCTTCATACTGGGCTAACAATTGTCCCAACAACATTATTTGTTCAACTCTTCTAGTTTTTGCGTTTGATCATACAAGACCAAGGCATCGACCACTTCGTCCAATTTACCAGATAAGATGGTATCCAGTTTTTGAAGGGTCAAGCCAATCCGGTGATCCGTCACACGGTTTTGAGGGAAGTTGTAAGTCCGGATCCGCTCTGAACGGTCACCTGTACCGATGGTTGACTTCCGTTCAGCATCCTGCTCGTCTTGAGCAATCTGAGCAAAGTGGTCAGCCACACGGGCACGGATGATCTTCATAGCTTTTTCACGGTTCTTCTGTTGGGTCCGTTCTTCCTGCATTTCTACCTTGATATTGGTTGGCAAGTGGACAATACGGACAGCTGTTGCAACCTTGTTGACGTTCTGTCCACCCGCACCAGATGCGTGGTAGATGTCAATTCGAAGGTCTTTTGGATCAATGTCGTACTCGACTTCTTCGATTTCTGGCATGACCAGAACGGTTGCAGTTGATGTATGGACACGACCTTGGCTTTCCGTCACAGGAACCCGTTGTACCCGGTGGGCACCAGATTCATACTTGAGTTTTGAGTAGACAGATTGACCAGAGACCATGGCCACTACTTCTTTGATCCCACCAACGCCATTGTAGGAAGCTTCCATGACTTCAAAGCGCCAGCCTTGGCTTTCCGCGTATTTTTGGTACATCTGCAAGAGGTCACCAGCAAACAACTGGGCTTCGTCCCTCCTGCTGCTCCACGGATTTCCAAGATAATGTTCTTGTCATCGTTTGGATCTTTTGGAAGAAGCAAAATCTTTAGTTTTTTTCTTCATACTCTTCTTTTTTTCAGCCTTGGCATCTTTGAGCTCTTGCTTGGCCATTTCTTCCAAATCTGCATCGCCGCCTGATTCCTTGATCATTTCTTCAGCATCGACGATGTTTTTTGGAGTACTTGTTTGTATTCTCGGTAAGCTGTCACCGTATCACGAGTAGAAGCCTCTTCTTTTGAAAGCTCCATAAAGCGTTTGGTATCAGAGACCACATCTGGGTCACTCAATAATTCTCCTAACTCTTCGTATCGGTCTTCTACAGCTTGTAGTTGATCATAGATATTCATGTTTGCTCCTTAATTCTTAATTGTTAGATCATAGATTGCTACAATTTCGTCTTCTATGACTTGGCCAGTTTCTTTAAATCCATAATGGAGATAGCAAGATCTCGCATGCTTATTTTCTGGTTCATAAGATAACCAAAGACTTGTTGCTTTTCCAGCTGGCGCTGTAGAAACAAAGTCAATGATTGCATCCATAGTCGGTTTAAAATAGCCTAAACCTTGAAAGCGTTGATCTATCATAAAACGAAATAACAAGTAGTTTCCCTTGCTAATCCCAATTTTCTGGTCATAGGCAATCATAACAAAACCAACTAATACTTCCTTATTATAAACTGCTAAGGGGACTATAAAATCACCATTTTTATCATATACATAGGCTTCAGCTAAACTAATGGAATTGGATGCAATAAAATTCCTTTGGTTTGGCTGAACTTCTAGATTTAAAACATCAAAATAATTTTTCTTTGTAATATCCCTTAGTTCAATGGTCATAGTCTTGATCCTTATTAGATGCTATCAGTGGTGCAAAATAATGTTTGCGGCAAACGGAGATATAGGTCTCGTGTCCACCGATTTGGATCTGCTCTCCATCGTAGACGGGTTTACCCGCTTGAGTGCGCAAGACCATGGTCGCCTTGCGGGAACAGTATTGGCAGATGGTCTTAATCTCCTCAATCTTGTCTGCCAACAAGAGGAGGTGTTTGGAACCTTCAAAGAGTTCATTTCGGAAATCATTTTTTAAGCCAAAAGCCATAACCGGCACATCTAGTTCATCTACAACTCTAGCTAAGTCATAGACATGGTGTCGTTTCAAAAACTGTGCTTCATCGACCAAGACACAGTAGGGTTTCTCTTTCAGACTTTGGATATAACCGAAGACGTCTGAATCGTCTTCAATTGCGATAGCTTCCCGTTTCATACCAATCCGACTAGAAACAACTCCAAATCCATCGCGCGTATCGATTGCTGAGGTCATGATAACGACGCTTTCCCTTGCTCTTCATAATTATGGGCTACCTTCAAAATTTCGATGGTCTTACCAGAATTCATCGTCCCATATTTATAATATAATTGTGCCATTTTCCTTCTGTTCTCTCTAAAATGTGTTTCATTATAATTCTACCATAATTTTGCTGAGCTTTGTATCCCAAAATATGATAAAATAGTCCTATATAAAATTTAGGAGGTGGCCATATGCCATTTGTACGAATTGATTTATTTGAAGGACGCACATTGGAACAAAAGAAAGCTTTGGCCAAGGAAGTAACCGAAGCTGTTGTTCGGAATACAGGTGCTCCCCAATCTGCCGTTCACGTCATTATCAATGATATGCCTGAAGGAACTTACTTCCCTCAAGGTGAGATGCGAACTAAATAAATGAAAGAGGCTGGGACAAAAGTCCTAGCCTCTCAATTGTCTTTGGATTGTCGAGCAAGACGCAGTGGTTGAGTGGGCTCTACTGCGCTGATTTCATCAGCTTTTACAGCCCTACTCAACTGTGCGGAGGTGGGACGTCGAAATCGAATTCTAACGAATTACCGATTTCTGTCCCACTCTCTTTTGTTTAGGGTCTTGGTATTTCTTCTGAATCTGCCATAGGCGCAGCTGGTAACAAATACCACTAACAACAATGCTGGAAATTAAGCCAATCCAGTAAGCATACGGACCTAGGTTGGTGACATGGTCTAAAAAGATCCCCAATGGAATAGAGACACACCAATAGCTAAAAACTCCGAGCAAGAAGGGAACGGTGGTGTCCTTGTAACCGCGTAGAATCCCTTGGATAGGTGCTGCGACCGTATCTGCTATTTGGAAAGTAGGCTATAGGTCATGAAAATAGCTGTCTGGTGGATAAATTCCTTATCAGTGCCATAGAGCCCTGCTACTTGATAGCGATAAAGATAGAGGAAGGTAAGGGTAAAGAAGGCAAACCCAAAGGCTGTCCATCGTCCAATCCGGCAATATTGACGAACCACATCGGGACGACCAGCTCCAATCTCGTAGGACACAATAATAGCCATGGTATTGGAGATGCTAGCTGGAAAAGCGTACATGAGAGTTGAAAAATTCATGGCCGACTGGTGACTGGCAATGGTCATAGATGGGAATTTAGCCATGAGCAAGCCCACTACCGAGAAAATGATGACTTCTGCAAACACAATCCCCCCAATCGGTAAGCCCAAGCGAATCGTCTCTTTCATCTCTTTGAGATTGATAGGTTGAACCTTCCATAGTTGGTAGATGGCTACTTTCGGATGTTTGAAAAGGATCAAAAAGGCAATGATGAGGAGGACCCAGTAGGCCAAAGATGTTCCTAGTCCCGCTCCTGCTCCTCCTAGCTCAGGAAGACCAAAAGCTCCATAAATCAACATGTAGTTAAAACTAGCATTTAAAGGTAATAAGAGGAGCATAAGGTACATGGACAAGCGAGTAAGTCCCAATGTATCTAGCAAGGAACGGACCACACTAAAGAGCAAGAGAGGCAAAATTCCTAGAGAGAGAAAGGCTAAGTAATGGGTTGCAATCCCTTCTACGACACTTTCTAAGCCGATTTTTCTAAGAACAATTGGTGCAATCAGCAAGACAAAAGCGATCAAGAGGACAGCCATCATAAAAGAGAGATAAATGAATTGATAAAAATCAGAAGCGATTCTTTTTTTATTCCCCTGCCCTAAGTGATGACCAATAATGGGCGTTAAAGCAGATACAATCCCGGTTAAAAAGGTAAAAAAGGGATTCCACAAACTAGTGGCGGTTGACACGCCAGCTAAGTCTAAGGTATTGTATTGTCCTGTCATGGCTGTATCAACAAAACTGGCTGAATAGTTAGCTAGTTGATAGACCAGGAGAGGGACAAACAGACTGATAAACAAACGCAAGCGCTCTTTAAAATGATGGGTTAGATACATGGTACGACTCTCTTCTTGTCAAGTTGAAATTTTCTCTTACCACTCTACTATATGTGCCCTTAAATGTCAAAAAAATAAAGAACTGAAGATCAAACGGATCCTCAGTTCTTTAAGATTATTTTTTGTTGCGGTTCAAGATGGCGTTCAAAATGATTGCCAAGACGCTGGCAACGACAATTCCATTTGCAAAGAACATTTTAAATGCACTTGGAAGGCCGTTAAAGAGAGTACTATTGTTCAAACCGACTCCTGCTGCTATCGATACAGCCGCGATGAGGAAATTGTGCTCATTGTGTTCAAAATCGACACGAGCCAGAATCTGCATCCCCTGAATAGATACAAAACCAAACATAACCAGCATGGCTCCACCAAGTACTGGACTTGGAATGATTTGTGCCAAAGCTCCAAACTTAGGAAGGAGACCAAGGAGAACGAGGAAACCAGCTGCGTAGTAAATTGGAAGACGAGTCTTGATACCAGACAATTTCACCAAGCCTACGTTTTGTGAGAATCCAGTGTAAGGGAAGGTATTGAAGATACCACCGAGAAGTACGGCCAACCCTTCAGCGCGGTAGCCATTACGGAGGCGCGTGCTATCAATTGGGTCTTTTGTAATATCCGAAAGTGCAAGATAAACACCAGTCGATTCCACCATTGAAACAGTTGCGATGATACACATCATAACGATTGAGGTGATTTCAAACTTAGGAGCTCCAAAGAAGAACGGTGTTGGAACATGAAGAATAGGGGCCTGATCCACGGGCGTGAAATCCACCAAGCCCATAGAAGCTGCAATAGCTGTCCCAACGATCAACCCAATCAAAATAGAGATGGATTTGATAAAGCCTGTCGTATAGATATTAACCACGAGAATGATGAGAATGGTAATCACGGCCAAACAAACTTTGAACCGTTGGTTCTGCTGCATTGTTTCCCATGTTCCCAATCGCAACTGGAATCAAGGTCAAACCGATTGTGGTAATGACAGATCCTGTAACAATAGATGGGAAGAGGTTGGCAATTTTAGAGAAGAAACCTGAGACCAGAACGACGTAAATCCCTGAAACAATCAAGGCACCAAACATAGCGCCACTACCATGGCTAGCCCCAATCATGCTAAGAGGTGCCACAGACTGAAAGGCCACCCCGAGGACGACCGGTAGACCAATCCCAAAATATTTGTTTAACTGCAATTGCAGGAAGGTGGCGACCCCACACATTAAAGATATCTGTAGAGATCAGATAGGTTAGTTGGTGGGCATTATAGCCCAAAGCACCCGCAATCATGATTGGCACTAAAATAGAACCCGAATACATGGCCAATAGGTGCTGCAAGCCTAGAATGGCTGCCTGTGAATGGTTTTCTTGCTTTTGCATTAGATGTCTGCCTCCTTGAATACAACTTGACCATTTTCAAAACGGTCCAAACGAGCTAGGGATACAACTGGGTAACCGAGTTCTTCTAACAGTCCACGGCCTTCTTGGAAGGATTTTTCAATGACGATGCCAACTGCTTCTACACGTGCCCCAGCTTGTTCGATAATCTGGATCAAGCCTTTAGCTGCTTGGCCATTTGCTAGAAAGTCATCGATGATCAAGATGCGATCATCTGGTGATAAAAACTTGCCAGCAATGGAAACGGTACTGGTCACTTGCTTGGTAAAGGAATAGACTTCTGCTGTCAAAATCCCTTCATTCATCGTAATATTCTTCGCTTTTTTTGCGAAAATCATAGGAAGTTCCAAAGCTTCTGCGACATAGAGGGCAGGAGCAATTCCGGAAGCTTCGATGGTGACAACTTTGGTCAGTCCAGCATCTTTAAAGCGATCCGCAAAAGCCTTCCCAATCTCTTTCATTAGTTTGTAATCCACTTGGTGGGTCAAGAAGGAATCGACCTTAAGGATATTCTCTCCCAAGACATTTCCGTCTTTCAATATACGTTCTTCTAATAATTTCATGTTTTCTCCTAAACTCTTTGGAACAAAAATAGAGACTTACCAAGTAAGCCTCTAGTGAATACAGGAATCCCTGCATCAATCTTAGACTTACTTATTGTTAGGTGTTCCGGCACCTTGTAGAGACCTTGCGCCAATCCGCAAGATAAATAAGTAATTGTAGTTTTAATGAGAGTCACCATTCCAGATAGAGTTCTTTACGATGACATAATCAACATGCTTCAGATCAGCAACCTTACGGCCTCCAGCATAGGAAATAGAACTTTGCAAGTCTTGCTCCATCTCCGTCAAGGTATCTTGCAGATGCCCTTTGGCTGGTAGGAGGATTTTCTTGCCTTCAACATTTTTATAGGCCCCTTTTTGGTACTCGGAAGCAGATCCATAATATTCTTTGAAGGATTCCCCATCGACTTCAACGGTTTTCCCTGGGCTTTCAATGTGGCCTGCAAAGAGTGAGCCAATCATGACCATGCTGGCACCAAAGCGAATGGATTTAGCAATATCTCCATGCGTCCGAATCCCTCCGTCCGCAATAATCGGCTTGCGAGCTGCTTTTGAACACCAACGAAGAGCTGCTAACTGCCAACCGCCAGTACCAAAGCCAGTCTTCACTTTGGTGATGCAGACCTTACCAGGACCGATCCCGACCTTGGTAGCATCCGCTCCAGCATTTTCCAACTCACGAACGGCCTCTGGTGTTCCAACATTTCCTGCTATAACAAAGGTATCTGGCAACTCCTTCTTGATATGCTGGATCATTTGGATCACACTATCAGAGTGACCGTGAGCGATATCGATGGTGATGTATTCAGGCGCATCGTCCTTGAGTTGAGTCACAAAGTCGTACTCATAGTCTTTTACTCCAACTGAGATGGAAGCAATTAAACCTTGATCGTGCATACGTTTGATAAAAGGGATTCGACCAGCTTCGTCAAAGCGGTGCATAATGTAAAAATACCCCCCCTTAGCCAGTTGCTCAGCTACGTCCTCATCAAGGATGGTCTGCATGTTAGCAGGTACGACTGGCAACTTGAAAGTGTGCTTACCAAACTGAACTGTGGTGTCAGCTTCTGCACGACTTTGATAATGCACTTGTTAGGGATTAATTGAATATCTTCGTAATCAAAGATTGGAAATTCGTTTAACATACGGATTGAAATCTCGTTTCTAAATTTTAAATCGTGATGGTTCATCACTACGCCTTCCGACGTTTCCATTCAAGATTATAACAAAGATACGGAGTCGATTCAATTAGAATGCTGATTATATAAATAATGTTCGGAAATTACTAGACAATTAGTTAGAACAACTTCTATATATGAGTTATTTATGAACAAATTTAAATCCAATTGATGATTTCTTTGCTGACAAGCTCGGGAGCTGCTGTATAAAAATCGTGGCCTAGATCCTTTAAGAGCACCTTCTTAATAGAAGGATCTAAATTTTCAAGTGCACTAGCTCTCCATTCAGGCTCATCCTCGTATTTAGGACCGATAAACAAGGTCTTGGTATTCGTTAGAGGAGCATGATAAGATCGGAGCTCTCGTCTGAGTCTCAGCAAGGAAAGAATAGCTTGTGGATCCAAAGCCAGTTCATAATGATGGAGATCAGGATTCCAACGATAACTGGCTTGGATGGCCTTTATAGTCGCAGATGAAGGATTGTCAGAATCTCCCAGTTCACTTGCAACAGCTTCCTCTAGAGATGGAAATACCTGTTGCTTCAGATAGGCGAGTGTCTCTTCGATTTCCTGCTCTAGTGGTAAGATCTGGTTCATGTCAAGATAGCCACCATCTAGTAGAACCAGGTGGGTAATTTGAGGCATATTGGATGCTAGGTATCGAGCCAAATCTCCACCAAGCGAATGGGCAATGATACAAGCATTTGTATTAGAATCCGTATGGGCTTCAAACCAGTCTACTAAATCTTGGGGAGATTTCAGTTTCAGCTTATAGGGATCTAGATAGATGATTGGGCATGGAAAGCAATGAGCAAATTCGCTTATATGATTTTCGTTACTTCCGAGTCCTCCGATAAAGAAAAACCTCATTCTTTCACCTCTATTTCCTTAATGATTCTGGCTGGATTACCAGCTAGGACTACATTATCCCCGAAGGATTTGGTCACCACTGCTCCTGCTCCAACGACGACATTATCGCCTAAGGTCACTCCTGGAAGGATGATAGCTCCACCACCTGCCCAGAAGTTATCTCCAATCGTTATCGGAGCTCCATATTCCTTTCCAGCATTTCGCTCGTGTGGATCTAGCGGATGGAGAGGGGTGAGAAATTGGCAATTGGGACCGATCATGGCGTTCTTTCCAATCCTGATTGGGCAGACATCCAGCATGGTTAGGTTCCAGTTGGCATAGAAGTTCTCTCCCAAATGGATATTGATCCCATAATCACAAGCCAAGAAGGGGTGCAAGGATAGATTTTCTCCAGTGGATCCGAACCAACTTTTTATGAGTTGACTCCGCTTCTCACCGTCTGCTTCTTGGTTAAAGGCAAATTGCTTGGCCCGAGCTTCTTGTGCCAACTTTCTCAATTCTGGATCCATGGGACTGTAAAACTCACCAGCAATCATCTTTTCATATTCTGTTTTCATAATTATCTCCGTCCTATAGTAAAAAACCACTCATAGTGAGTGGGCTTGTTTATCTCTTAATGGTACATCAGGTAGCCATCGAAGAGCTCAAAAAATATTTTTCCTATCGCTCGGAAAACAAGAGCCGCAACAAGGGCAACCAACAAAAAGTAAGCTACAGCAAAAATCACACTAATGATCATCATGACACACTCCTTTTTAATGTACTTTTTCCACCCTCTATTATACTCCTGGCCAAATTTAGATTCAAGGAAAACGCTATCAAAAGTTGATTTGTTTTCAATTTGTAATTTACAAAAATTTTCAGACGGTTCAATAATAACAAAAAGCAGGATTCATACTTAGATATCGTTTTAACGATCTACTCCTGCTTTTGCTATTATTGAAAATGAAAGAACAAAAGATAGTTCTGTCAGAAAATATCATGAAAGGTAAGCTATTATTCTTCTTCAGTCTTGCCAGTCTTTTCTTTGTCCTCTTCTTTTTCAGCAGCACCATTGTTGACGGCTGACTTGAATTCAGAGAACATTTTCCCAAGTGAGTGCCCTAGCTCAGGCAAACGCTTTGGTCCAAAGATTAAGAGGGCTCCCAGGATGATTATAATCAGTCCTGGTGCACCGATATCACGTAAAATTCCCATATTTATCTCCTTTTTTGTATGCGGTTGTAGATGATGCGACTGATACCCAGACTTACTTCGTAAAGCAAGATCAGAGGCACGGTCATTGCTAAATCACTGATAAAATCAGCTGGCGTCAGGACGACTGCCAGTACTAGCAATAGAAAGTAGGCTATTCGACGATAGCGCCTTAACCAGTCTGGTGTTAAGATATGAATCGAGGTCAAAAAGGCTACAAGGACCGGCAATTCAAACAAGACACCCAAGGTACTGTCGTATGAAAGATGAAGGCCAAGTAGTTCTGTGCCGTTAACTGGATGGTAAACTGGCCTTGTCCCAACTTCAAGAGCACCTCGAGAATAGCTGGACTAACCAGATAATAGCCGAAGAGTAAGCCTAGCAAGAAACAAATTAAACTGGCCGGCACATAGAGCAGAATAGCTCCAGCTTCTCCTTTTCTCAAAGCTGGTTTTACAAATTGCCAGACTTGAAAGAGGGTGAAGGGCAGGGTGATGGTAAAAGCCATTAAACTTGCCAACTGAAGGTAGATGCTTAAAATGTCATTAGGGCCAAGGACCAAGAGTTTCTCTCGAAATCCAGCCGTCAAAAAGGCATAAAGCTGATCAGAAAACAAGAGGGCTCCACAAAAGACAAGGAAAAAACAAAGGATACAAGCGATGAAGCGTCGTCTAAACTCGCTTAAATGCTCTACAATAGTGAGCCTTCTATCTTCATTTTTCATGCTGCTTCACCGTTACAATCCCGACAATAAGAACGAATAGAACTTGGCAAGCAAGAACTTCCCAGCTCGGGTAGATTCCCGCCCAATCGATGGTCGGGAAATTACTCAAGATATGATTGGGAAGCATGTTGGTCAATTGGAGCGCGTGCAGGCTCACACCTAGCATCTTAAAGGCCAGGGCATAGATCATCCAAGTCAGGATGAAGAAAATCTTATGTGGCTTGACCAGATGGCTCGCCTTGGTCATGAGAATAGCAAGAATGGCTAAAACTGCAAGTGCCAAGCCAATCCCTAGGAAGAAATCAAAGGAGCGGATACGAGGGAGGATCCCCACATAGAAAAGGATGGTCTCAGCCCCCTCACGGAAAACAGCTAAGAAGCTGAGGGCAAACATAGAAATAAAGCTTCCAGTTGCTGTCACAGCCTTCATCTGACTTTCCATGAATTGGTTCCATTTTTTTACAGAGGACTTACGATGTAGCCAAATCCCAATGACAATCATCATGCCTACTGCGATAATCCCTACTGCCCCTTCGATCACCTCACGGTTGGAAGCTGAGGTCACAGCTGGGAATAAGAATTGAAGAGCGACTGCAATGGCTGCACTGGCTAGGATACCTAGAAGAGCGCCTGCATAGACCCATTTCAAACCTTTGATCAATTTAGCAGATTTGAGAACTGTCACCAAAGCCATAACAATCAAGAGCGCTTCGACACCCTCGCGTAAGAGGATCAACATAGCGTCAACCGCCGAATAAGAGGCGGTGGTATCAATAGCAGTCAGATCACTAATCAGGGCTTCCAGTTGTTTTTGGTACTTGCTTTCCTTTCCCTTGACCATAATAACTGGACTTTGACTTTCTACTCGGGTATAGAGAGCTGGATTGGTCGTGCTGACATCGCCCTCGATTGTTGGCCAAATGGTAATGAACTCCTTCATGACTTGACTAGCTTGGCTAGTCTCATTGGCTTGAAAGAGGCTCAGAGCTTTCTTGAGGAGCTTAATCCCGTCTGAAAGGGTCAGATTGGAGCTTGTTTCCTCAATCTTTTCCCCACTGATAAATTGATCCAGTACATTCTTTAAGTCATTGTACGAAGATTGGATAGCGTCAAAGTTTGTAGGCTCTGTTTCGATGGCACTTCTCAAGAAGGAAATGGCTGTTTCTACCTTTCCATAGTATGCCGTACTATGATCTCTGACAACCGCCTCATTCCGGGTCCAAGTGTTGTTTAAATCGGCATAAGCCTTTCGTGTCGCTTGGAGATCCTTTGCTGTAATCGCCTCTTGAAGCTTCTCAAAGTAAGGTTTCAAGCGAGTTTCTAGCTTCTCTTTTTCAGCATCCAGATCGACTGGATTTTGCTCTTTTTCAAAGGCTAGCAAGGAAGTGGAGACAGTCACCAATTGCTTTTCTGTGATCTCACCTTCCAAGTCCAGACTTTTCTGGACTTCTTTTCCTGCCTTGGAATCATGATTGGCTTTCTTAAGAAATTCTTCTTTTATCTCTGCGACAAGAGTGTGAGCTTTTTCTTGATCCTTATCCCGAACTGCTGTCGTTGCATCTGTGATTTTGATAAAGAGATCACTATAGGATTCGGCCTGAACAGGAGTCACGATGAAAAAGAGACAGGCTACTAGGACGACTAACAATTTATTCAAATAAGTCTTGACCAATGTACTCTCCTTCCTTCACACCTCCGAAGCAGGCAAAGAGGCCACTGCCAATATGGGTCACATATTCATTCATCTTATCGTCTGCCCCAAGATTGGTTTGGATTTTCACAAAGCGGTCTGGATCCTTTTGAAAAGCAATAAAAAGCAATCCTGCATCAAACTGCCCTGTTTTAGGGTCGATCCCATCAGAGTAAGAATAAGAGCGGCGCAAAATTGGCATATCCACTTCTTTTGCTAAACGAACGTGTGAATCAACTGGTAAGAGAGAAAGATCTACCTCGTCAAATTCGTCTTTCTTCCCAAAAGGTGCGCCACTTTCTTTATAGCGTCCAAAGGTGTTTTCTTGCTCCTGCAGGTTGGTCCGGTCCCAAGTCTCTAAGTGCATAATAATCCGGCGGACAGCCATGTAAGAGCCGTTATTCATCCAGTCTTGACTATCAGCCCAGACGACCTTATCGAAATCTTTCTCGGTCGTGACATTGGCAGTTCCATCCTTGAAGCCGAAGAGGTTCCTTGGAGTTTCCATGCGATCCCCAATAGCAGCAAATCCTGATTGGCTCCACTTCATGGTCACCTTGTTCCGTCCTTTACGGATCAGATTGCGGACAGCATGAAAGGCTACCTGTTCATCATCTGCACATGCTTGGATGACAATATCACCACCCGTATACTGCTCTCTTAACTGTTCCTTAGGAAAAGCTGGCAGATCCCGGAAGAGTTTAGGACGTTTCTTCTCAAGGCCTAGTTTGGTCAAAAAGCTAGCCGAAACACCAAAGGTTAGGGTGAGGCGGTAAGGATTTAGTCCGACTGTTTCTCCTGTATCACTTGGAGGCAAGAGAGCGTTGGATCCATCTTTTTTGACCAGTTCCCCATTGACTAATTTCTGGCTATAATCTGTCCAGTCTTTAAACAACTGAATCAATTCGTTTTTATCTGTCGTCCGGAGATCGAGCACCACAAAATAAATATTCTTCTGCATGGGGGTGGTAATCCCCGCTTGGTGCTTACCATAAAAACTAATCTCTTCTTGACCGTCTGCGATATTCTTGGAACCTTGCTCCTTATTAGCGAAAAAAGCAGAAGCACCAGATAGACCAAGTGCTAAGCCTGCTCCCCCAATACCTGCTTTTTTCAGAAATTCGCGACGATCCATCTTCTTTTCAAAAAATTTTTCGTCTTTTGTCATTGTTATTTACCGTTTAAAATGATTCCCATTTGAGAGAGTGGTTCCCCCAATTTTGTAACTGCTTCTGCTAGTTCTTTGGTATCTTTTTCTGTTAGATCTGTATATGATTTATAGTTGGAATCATCTGTCATATGTTTGTCTAACAGGTCATTCACTGCCTTGAATTCTGTTTCAAGGGTTTTCACTAGCTTGGCATCCTTCTTCTCAATGAGAGGTTTGAAGAGAGCAAAGATCTTCTCAGCCCCTTCGATATTGGCACGGAAGTCATAGAGATCTGTATGAGAGAAAATTTCTTCTTCCCCAGTGATCTTTTGTGTCGCCACTTCATTCAGGAGGTCAACCGCACCTGTCAACATCAAATCTGGCGTTACTTCTACTGTCGCAATCTTAGCTTTCAACTCTTTGATATCATTTACCAATTGCTCTGCATATTTTTCAGTGCCTTCGGTTGTATTTTGTTCCCAGAGGATGCGTTCGATACGGTGGAAACCTGACCATCCTTCTTCTGATTTGTTTTCATCGACATAGTCAACCAAACGGAAGTCAATCTTGACATCAGACTCCCCGAAACTTTCAGCGATTGGTTCAGAGCGTTCATAAGACATCCGAATCAAAGGATAGACCTTCTTGGCTTCTTCTAGATCACCACTTTGAGGACTCTTTGAAATTCCTCTGTATCTTTTAACAACTGATCGATTTGTCCTTGCACAAACTCCTTGTATTCACTTGTCGCCTGGTCCAAGGCTTTTTGGTCCTCTTTTGACAATTTCACTGTCGAAGAGGAACTATTTGTAGTTGTGTTTTTTGAAGCTGTATTGGCACAGCCTGCTAATAAAGCGACTGATAAGAGTGTTACTGCAAGTTTTTTCATGAGAGTTTCTCCTGGATTCTTTTATTACGTGGTCTATTATAGCAAAGATTTTCTCATTTTTCAACAATTGTCAGAAAACTTTAATAAAATGAATTAAAGAAGTAATTCTTTTACCCGACCGATATCTGCCTCTTTTACCACGAGGTAGATACTATCTCCTAGATAGAGGCGGGTACTACCATGCACCGTACTGTTCTTTCCATTATGCTGATGAGTTGTGATCAGGAGGTCTCTCGGTAGGTCTAAATCTCGAACCTGACGGCCTGCTATTTTCTCTGATACTGGAATTTCGATCAGGGTTAAGACATCTGAACCGCTGGTCACCTCAGGCATCAATTGCTCCAGCATAGCCTCGTAGACAGGGGCTCCTTTTAGCAGATCCATTGTAATGTAAGCTGTCAAAGTCACCAAGCCAATCGGCATCAAGGTTCGTATATCTCCTACCATTTCAGTCACTAGAATCATGGCTGTCAAGGGCGCTTTTGAAATGGCACTGAAATAACCACTCATTCCTAAAATAACAAACAAGGGGGAGTTGATTCGAATGTATGAGACCAAACTTCAATAAAACAGCTGCAACCAAGGCTCCTAAAACAGAGCCTAGAGCTAGAATCGGAAGAAAGATGCCACCAGGAAGACCACTCCCGTAACTGATCATACTCCAGATAAACCGTATCCCAAAATAAAAGACTAGTGTCTGGATACTAAGAGGAACATGGGCTAAGTTCAAAACCAACTGATTTCCACCACCTAATAAGTGAGGGAAATAATAACCAATCGGTAGGATCAAAAGAAAGGCAAAAAGTGGAAAATAGGGAGCAGACACCTTGAAACAGCTACCAAGCTTTTGATATAGCCGACCAATATTTAAAACAGCAACTTCATAGAAATAACCAGTTAGGCCCAGAAAAATTCCCATCACTAAGAAAATCCAATAACTGGATAAATCGATATGGGGGATGTGGTCTGGCATGTTTAAAACAGGTGTTTGACCGAAAATATTGAGGGAGACAAAGTTTGCGACCAAACTCGCAGCCAAGGTCGATACCCAGAAGACACGAGAAAAATGATGGTAGACTTCTTCTACTACAAAGAGTAGACCAGCGATCGGTGCATTGAAGGCTGCTGCCAAACCTGCTGCGGCACCGCTTGCAATAAAGGCTCTTTCTTCTACTGGACTAAGCGCAAGTTTCTTAGCCAGCCCCTTTCCTCCCATGGCGCCAAGTTGGATACTGGGGCCTTCACGACCCAACATCAAACCACTTGCAATTGCTAAAATCCCTAAAATGTACTTCTGCCAAAGCGTAGCCCACCAGTCTATCTGAAGCAGTCCTTTTAATTCTGCTTCTACTTGAGGAATACCAGATCCTTTAACGTTTTTGTTCTTTTTGATGAGCTGGCTAGCTAGCAAAATAATAAAAAGATACATAGAGAGGATGATGACCCAATTGAAAGGACTTCTTCCTAGATCCTTATATAATCCCTGGACAACATGGAATAGATGCTCAATAAAAAATCGAAAACTCGAGACAATCGCGCCGACTACGAGCCCTACTAAGACACCTCTGCTAACTTGAGATAAAATTGATCTTGAGGTCGATTGAAATTCTCTTTGGATTTGCTGACTTTGTTTCATAAATTCTCTTTAACTCCCAGATTGATTGCTTTTATTATACTATTTTTCATAGCTCTTGAGTAAGACAACAGCAAAAAAACGCCCTAATGAGCGTTTTTGGGACAACATTATTTAGCAGTAAGTGCTGCCATTGTGATGTAGTTGTATGGTTTGTTGAAGTGCGGCAAGAAGAATAGGTCAGTCAATGCCAATTTTTCAATCGTTACATGCTCTTGGATGGCCAATGAGAACATGTGAATACCCATTGAGATTGCAGCATCACGTGATACCATTTGAGCACCAAGGATTTCACGGCTATCTTGATCATAAACGATCTTGATGGCAACTTCATGGTTGTCATGTTTGATAAATTCTGGTTTTTGAAGATCATTAAAGCCAGTTTCAACAGCGTTGTAGCCTGCTGCTTTCGCTTTTTCAAGAGTCAAACCTGTTGAAACCATGTGAAGACCATAGATAGAGATACCGTTAGAACCTTGTACACCGATTCCTTCAAGCTCATGTCCGCAAGCGTTGTAAGCACCTACGATACCAGTACGTACCGCGTTGATGCAAGTGCGATGTAGCTAGTGTCTTTACGAGCGTTGTCATATACAGTCGCACAGTCACCAACAGCGTATACACCTGGGATTGATGTTTCTTGTTTCTTGTCTACAAGGAAGGCACCGTTGCGGAAGAGTTCGATCTTACCATCAGCAAGAGCTGTGTTAGGACGGAAACCAACCGCAAGAACAACCATGTCCACATCGAATGTTTCTTTGTCAGTTACCAAGCGTTCTACTTTACCGTCACCTTGGATCGCTTTAACAGTTTGACCAAGTGCCAAACGGATGTTGTGGTCTTCCAAGTTTTTAGCCATCATTTGTGTGAAGTCTTTATCATAGTATCCGTTCAAGACAGTGTCTACGATATCAACAAGAACGACTTCTTTTCCAAGACGTTCGAATGCTTCAGCAAGCTCAACCCCGATGTATCCACCACCGACAACAGCGATACGCTCAAGGTGTTTGCTCTTGTCTTCAAGTTTGTTGATAACTTCTTCAGCATTTTGGTACAATTTAACGAATTGTACATTTTCAAGAGTCGCTTTGAACTCGCGGTTCCCTTTGACAATTTCAACACCTTCGATTGGTGGCAAGATTGGAGTTGAACCAGTTGCGAAGATCAATTTTTCATATGATTCTTTGTGTTCTTTACCATCTACTTCTGCAGTTACAACTTTGTTGTCGTAGTCAATTGAAAGAACTGGTGAGTTCATGTAAACTTTAGCGCCTTTAGCTTCTAATTTTTCTTTATCAGAATAGAACAAGCCTTCAGGTCCGTCGATTTGTTCACCAATCCAAAGAGCCATTCCGCATCCAAGGAATGAGATATTTGAGTTTTGGTCAAAGACAACGATTTCATTTTCGTTTCCAAAATTATCCAACATTGTGTTGATACATGCAGTTCCAGCGTGGTTAGCACCCACAACTACGATTTTACTCATAGAAAAAATCCTACCTTTAATTTTATTTACCATACAATTATAACATGAAAATGATATCGTTTCCATTTTTTTGCTTACAATTTGTGATTTTATTTTCAAATCAATTTGCATAAGTCCTGAAAAATGTCAATAAATTTGCTTGGGGGGATTGTGAAATGGCTTTCTTTTTGATAAACTTGAAGTAGGTGAATATTGGAAAGGTGGTTTACTATTTGTGGAACTAAGTAGTCGATCCGAACGCCTAATGGGCTCCACCATAACCGTTTCGATTTCTCATCAACAAGCTGACCAAATACTGGCCGATTGTTTTAGTCTCCTGCGATCCTATGTGCATCGCTTTAGTGCTAATGACCCTTCTTCTGAATTGATGGAGGTCAATCAAAAGGCTGGCATTGAACCCGTAAAGGTTCATCCAGATCTTTTTTCACTGATTGCTCTAGGAACTAGCCATAGTCAGGCGCAAGGAAGTCATTTAAACATTGCGATTGGTCCACTTGTCCAAACCTGGAGAATTGGTTTTTCAGATGCTAGGAAGCCTGATCAAGTAGAAATTGAACAAGCCCTAACAGTCATTGACCCTCATCAGATTTGCTTAGATCCGAATCAACAAACTGTTTTCTCAAAAGAAAAGGGATGAAAATTGATCTAGGTGCTTTAGCTAAGGGGTTTAGTGCTGATTTACTAGCTAGTTATCTCAGGAGTCAGGGGATCGAGCAGGCTTTAATTGATTTAGGGGGCAATATCCTTACCCTTGGTCAAAACCCTGTCAGTCATCGCCCTTGGCGAATTGGGATTCAAGATCCGCAGCTTCCAAGAGGGGAACATTTACTAGTTCTATCTGTTACAGATAAGTCCGTTGTGACATCAGGTACCTATGTTCGTCACCTTGAGGTTGACGGCCGGTCCTTCCATCATATTTTTGATCCTCAAACTGGCTATCCTGTCGAAACGGAACTGGCAAGTCTCACAATTATTTCTGATCGATCAGTTGATGGGGAGATTTGGACCACGCGCTTGTTCGGTGAAGAACCGACCAACATTTTAAATATTGTTGAAACCTTACCTGGCATGGATGCTATTCTCGTCTATCAGTCAGGTCGCCTCGCCTATACCAGTGGGCTACATGATTATTTGTAATTTTAATTTCAGAAAGGAATTTCCATGACAAAACTTATTGCGATCGTTGGAACAAACTCCAAACGTTCAACAAACCGCCAACTACTTCAATACATGCAAAAGCATTTTGCTGACAAGGCTGAAATTGAATTGGTTGAAATCAAAGATATCCCTGTCTTCAACAAGCCAGCCAACAAACAAGTCCCTGAAGCTATCTTAGAGATTGCTGCGAAAATCGAGGAAGCTGATGGTGTCATCATTGGCACACCAGAATACGATCATTCCATCCCAGCTGTCTTGATGAGCGCCCTTGCTTGGCTATCTTATGGGATTTACCCACTCTTAAGCAAACCAGTGATGATTACAGGTGCTTCTTACGGTACGCTTGGTTCATCTCGCGCTCAATTGCAGCTTCGTCAAATCTTGAACTCACCAGAAATCAAGGCAACTGTCCTTCCAGACGAATTCTTGCTTTCTCACTCTCTTCAAGCATTTGATCAAAATGGTGACTTAGTAGATCTTGACGTCATCAAGAAACTCGACGCCATCTTTGATGATTTCCGTATCTTTGTTAAAGTTACTGAAACTGCGCAACGCTCAAGAATTGCTTCGCAAAGATGCCGAAGACTTCGACTGGGAAAACTTGTAAGATAGGAGACATACTAGCATGAAATTTGTAGGACTTGTAGGATCAAACTACGACCAATCATATAACCGCAAACTTTTGGAATTCATCCGTCGTCACTTCAAGATCAAATTTGAATTAGAAGTTCTTGAAATCGACGAAGTTCCAATGTTCAACCAAGATGAAAAATGGGACGAAAGCTTCCAATTGCGTCTCCTTAACAATAAAATTACCCGTGCTGATGGTGTGATTATCGCAACACCTGAACACAACCACACCATTTCAGCAGGATTAAAATCTGTTTTAGAATGGCTTTCCTATGAAGTTCATCCTTTCGAAAGCAAACCGGTCATGATCGTGGGTGCTTCTTACTATGACCAAGGGACTTCTCGTGCCCAAGTCCACCTTCGTAAGATTCTGGATGCTCCAGGTGTCAATGCCTATACCCTTCCAGGAAATGAATTTCTTCTCGGAAAAGCGAAAGAAGCTTTTGACGCAGATGGCAACATCATCAACGAAGGAACTGTAAAATTCCTTGAAACTTGTTTAGATAACTTTGTGAAATACGTAGGAGTCGTTTCTAAATTGAAAAAACCAAAACCAATTGAACCAGAAGATTTGGATTGCGGAAAACCAATCGCTACTACTGTTACCGAGGTTGATCCAGATGATCCAGATTGGGTAGAAAAAGTTGCAGAAATTACAGGGGCTGTATCTGGTGATACTTATGTCAAATTGGACCACGGTATCCTGACTGTTAATCAAATCGATATGTTCTTGAAAGCTATGCCTTTCGAATTGACATACGCCGATGATAACAACCAGTTCCTCTACTACAACAATGCCCACCAAGATCCAGATACCATGTTTGCGAAACGCGTGCCACCTCAATCAGGTAGCCGGATGTCAACCGTTCACGGTTCTCTTCCACCAGCACGTATGAAAAACGTTGAATGGGTCATCGGTACTCTTCGCAACGGAAACCAGGAATATGTTCGTACCATTGTTCCAGGATCTCCTGAAGGCGTGATCAATACTCACAACTATCAAGCTATGTACTATGAAGATGGTTCATATGCTGGTATTAACGAAATTGTCTTCAACTTCAAACCATGGTTGGACTGGTACCTTCAAACAACTGGTCAACGCCTTGTGGGCGGAAGCGGGCCATTTGCTCCTGCTGGTGGTCATGGTGATGCAGATGCAACTTCTGGTGCTTCAGATGCTGGAGGACACGGTGACGGAGGTCACGGAGATGCAGATGCAACTTCTGGTGCAAGCAACTAATAAAAAAATGAAGCTTTATGCTTCATTTTTTTATTTCAACTCTTTGATAATCTTCTTGGCATCTTCGTTTGAAATTGCCCCTAATTGAACATGTCCAATTTCCTTGGCTATCAATAAAGACTTCCGTAGGGATTGAACGGACTTGGTAATTCATAAAGGCAGATCCGTCCGGATTGTACAAAACAGGAACTGATTGATAGTCTTGTTGGGCAAACCATTTGACGAACTCTTCTTCTGTTTTTTCTCCTTGCATCCCTGGTGCCATAACGGTAAGAATCTCAAAGTCCCGGTCCTTTTCTTCGACTAGTTTATTCAGTTCAGGCATACTTTGTCGGCAAGGACCACACCAAGTCGCCCAGAATTTCAAGTAAACCTTTTTCCCTCTATAGTCTGAAAGTTTGACCGTATTCCCTTTCATATCCTTTAGCTCGAAGTCACTGGCTTCTTCTCCTACCAAAGGATGCTTGCTAACGGTTGTATTGGTCATGGACTGTTTATCCATTGATTGATTGTTCATACCGCTTTCTGACTGATTCATAGAGCAAGCAGTCAAGATGGATAGAGAAAGAAGCGAAAAACAAGCGTATTTAATAACTTTCATAATGAGTAAACCTCCATTTGATTTATGAAAAGATAGCAGACAAGCTATTCAATTGTCCCAAGAGTAACAAAATCCCCATAATGATGATGATCAAGCCACCAATTTTCTTCAGTAACAAGAGATGGGGTTTTAGACGATTAAAGTATGGGAGAACAATCCCAGACGCTAGGGCCAAAAGTAAAAACGGAATGGCCATCCCTAATGTATAGATAAAGAGATAGAGAGCACCCATGAGGGCATCTTGACCATTGGATGCTGCTAAGGCAAGTACAGAGCCTAGAACCGGACCGATACATGGCGTCCAGCCAAAGCTAAAACCAAGCCCAAGCAGAAAAGCTGAAAGTAATTCATTCTTGTGTTTGTTCGCCCCGAAATCCATTGTTTTTTGCTTTTCTAAGAAGTTAAAGTGAAAGACTTCCATCTGATGAAGGCCAAGGATAATAATCAACGCTCCCATCAGGTATCGGAACCAGTTGGTGTACATGATTTGACCAAGTAGACCTGCCCCGAAACCAATAATGAGGAAAATAACAGAAATCCCTGCGATAAAACACAAGGTCTTTACAAGACCATGCCAGCGAATCTTCTTCCCAAAAATCTGAATGGATTTTTCCTGATCACTTCCTAGCAAAACCCCGATGTAAACCGGAAGCAAAGGAAAGACACAGGGAGAGAAAAAGGAGAGAATCCCTGCCAGAAAGACAGTGAAGGAGAAAACGATTTGATTCATAAAATACTCCGTATATTGATATGCTACAACTAGTATAACATTCTAGCTCCTAAATTAAAAATTTCTGCTACGCTTTGATTTCTAAACGATCATTTAGAAACTAGTTTCAAAGCCAAACAAAAACTCCAAAGCATATCACTTTGGAGTTCAATTGACGACTTATTCTTCTTCTGCACTTTGTTTATTTGGCAAGAAAAGAGAGAGGACAATACCAACAACTGCTGGGAGTAACCACGGAAGGGACTGGGCAGCAAATGGTAAAGTTTTAATGACGTTTGCCAGACCTGTAAGTTTGAAGGTGCTTGCAAGAACATCTGCAATCGCCACCAAGCTAACTAAGAAAATAGTCAGTTGCATTCCTGGTTTTGATAGTTGAGTAAATTTATTTACAATCACAATCAACACAATAGTAATGGTGATTGGATAGAGGACCATCAAGACAGGCAATGAATAGGCAATAATGGCGCTCAAGCCAAGATTGGCAATCGCAAAACCAATCAAAGTGAAGATTGTCGCATAGACCTTGTAAGAGATTTAGGGAAGGTATTATGGAAGAATTCCCCTGTTGACACGATCAAACCGGCTGTTGTCGTGAAGCAAGTCACCGTCACCATACCCGCAAGGAAGATTTGAGCAGCTGGGCCAAAGATAGCCTTGGTCGCTTCTGAAAGGACATAGACCCCTTTATTGGCATCAGAGGCCATCACTTTTGCTGGAATTGGGAAATGATTTCCAAGGTAACCCAAGCCAATGTATAAAATACTAAAGCCAATGGCTACAACAATCCCAACGATCCAGATGGTTTTAATGTATTCCTTCTTGCTAGTGAAACCAAGTTGATTGAGGGTGGTTACCGCAATCACACTAAAGGCCACTGAAGCAAGGGCATCCAAAGGTATTGTACCCTTCAAGGAAACCTTGACCAAAGGCAGATGCTTGGTAGGCTTCTGTTGCCACTTGTGGCGCGTGTCCGCTATACTTGAGAGCACCTAGAACAACCAGTACAACAATCAAGATCGCAAAGATTGGTGTCAAAATCCGACCAATACTATCCAGGATCTTAGATGGATAGAGGGCAATCAAATAGGCTAAAAAGAAATAAACCAAGGTGAAAATGAAGAGTCTACTACCTGATTGTCCTAACAAGGGGGCAATTCCAACTTCGTAGGAAACGGTAGCCGTTCTTGGAATAGCAAAGAAGGGGCCAATAGAGAGGTACAAGGCTACTAGATAAACGATAGCAAACCAAGGGGCGATTTTACGTGAAATCTCATGAATATAGCCTTTAGGATTGAGCGTCCCAATGATCAAGGTAATAATCGCAATTCCTACTCCTGATAAGACAAATCCAGCAATAGCTGGCCAAAAATGGCTACCCGATTGGGCACCTAGTGCAGGCGGAAAGATTAAGTTCCCTGCACCGAAGAAAATACCAAATAACAGTAAACCTGTTAAGGAACCTTTTCGTAACATGTGTTCTCCTTTACATTTTTCAATCTTATCTAGTATATCAGCTTTCTTCCACCACGGCAATTCTTTTTACTGGAATAATTGCATTTAAAAATTACTTAAGACAAAGAAGACTCTACTGTAGATTCTTATATACTTCTTCATCCATTAATCAAAAAAAAGTGCTTCTCTGCTATCTAACAGAGGAGCACTTTTTGTTTCTAATTTTCACTAAAGCGTCGGTATTGGATGCGAAAATCAAAATAATTTTCTTCCTGAAGTTTACGGAAGATATCACGGTAGGCCTCCTCATCGAAACCCTCTCCTCGGTAGAGAATCTCGAAACTAAGGTCTTCGTATTCAAGAAAAGCATTGGCTGTTTTAAAGCCATTTCGAATATAGAAATCCATCCGAGCTTGACGTTGCTCTAGATTATCACATTCTTCATCCAATCGCTCAACTTCTAACAACATGGTCCGTTGGTAAAATTCCACTAATTTTTCAATAATTTCTTGACCATAGCCGTGACTCCGCAAGTGAGGCATAATGGCAAAGAAACTGACGTAAAAGGCCTTAGCATTTGAAATAGCAAAGGCAAATCCGACAAATTCTTCCTCATTGTAAAAAGCGAAAAAGTGAGCGTCATCATTATCCGTATAGCGTAAAAACTCCGATAAAGGAATCCGTTCCTCTTCAGGAAAAGCTTCAATGTTAAGCCTTTCGACCTTATCCAAATCTGGGAACGTTTCAGTGATTAATTGGCTGGTTAAGCGCATAAGCCTCCATTTCTGCTACGATTATAGCAAATAAAACAACCACCTTCAAGAAATCCGACTTCTAACAAATTGAAGTGTTTTGCCTAACAAAAAAGAGCGACTGCTCTTTTTTGACGTTTTTATTGAGCTTCTACTTTCTTGGAGAATTGGCTCATGTACAAGTCGTAATAGAATCCTTTTGCAGCCAAGAGAGACTCATGATTCCCTTGTTCGATGATTTGGCCCTCTTTAAGGACTAAAATCTTGTCTGCTTCTTGAATCGTAGACAAGCGGTGAGCAATGACAAAACTGGTCCGCCCCTTCATCAAGTTCTTCATGGCTTTTTGGATCAAGAGTTCCAGACGGGTATCCACTGAAGACGTCGCCTCATCCAAAATCAATATTTTAGGATCAGCTAGAAGGGCACGCGCAATCGTCAATAACTGCTTCTGTCCCAAAGAGATATTGCTAGACTCTTGGTTCATCTCCATATTGTAGCCCCCTGGAAGCGTCCGGATAAAGTGGTCTACATTAGCAGCTTTGGCAGCAGCGACAATCTCTTCGTCTGTTGCATCCAAGTTTCCAAAGCGCAGATTTTCTTTAATGGTCCCTTCATAAAGCCAAGCGTCCTGAAGAACCATCCCAAACTGCTTACGATAATCTTGACGAGATAGGTCGCGGATATCATGTCCATCTACCGTAATAGCACCCTTGGTCACATCATAGAAACGCATAAGCAGATTGATAAGCGTGGTTTTTCCAGCCCCTGTCGGTCCGACAATGGCTACCATCTCACCAGGCTTGACCTCCAGGTTAAAATCACGAATCAATGGCTTATCTTCCACATATTGGAAGTCCACATGGTTAAAGCTAACCTGTCCAGTCAATTCCTTGTCCAGAGCTTCATTTTTACCGAGTACTTCATCTGGTTCATCAAGGACTTGGAAGACACGATCCAGTGAAGATTTGGCACTTTGCAAGGTTCCAGCCAACTGACTCAAGTTTTGAATAGGCTGATTGATCTGCCAGACATACTGAACAAAAGCCTGCATGTTCCCAACTGTCAAACGACCTGCAAGAACTTGAATGGCTCCGATAACTGCGACCAAAAGATAGGTCAAATCAGAGATTGCATTCAGAATAGGCATCATCAGTCCAGAAATAAAATTCGCTTTAAATCCAACTTGCTGGAGTCGACGGGTAATGTCGAGGAATTCTTCTTGCGATGATTCTTCCCGTACATAGAGTTTTAAGACGTTGAAGCCGCTCAAATTTTCTTGAACAAAACCATTTAAAGCCCCAAGGACATCAGCCTGCTCCTTAAAATAAGGCTGGGATTTCTTCATAATCAACTGGGCACCGAAGAAAGTGATTGGGATAGAGGCAATCACGATTAGCCCCAAAGTGAGGTTGAGATAGAGCACCATAGCGATGACCAAGCTTAAGGTGAAAATGGCATTCACAATTTGAAGGAAGGACTGTTGCAAGGCGTTTGAAACTGTCTCGACATCACTGGTAAAGCGACCAAGAAGATCTCCGAATTGGTGCTGATCAAAATAAGAAACAGGGATGCGATTGATTTTTTCAGATAGGTCATTACGCATATCCTCGATCATACTTTGGACGGCATTGGTCATGAAATAGTTGGAATAATAAGATCCAAGCTCATACAAAACTCCCCGGAAGAGATAGACAATCATGACCCAACCAACATAGCCAGCATTAATCTCAGCTCCTGCTACTCCTCTAGCCATATCTGTCAGGTTAGCGGTCAATTCTGTAATAGCGAGTCCAAGAATATAGGGCTCAATGACACTCATGACCACACTCAGAATCTTTAGGAGTGTAGCGAAAATAACGGCAAAACGATAGGCTCTTAGATAGCCCCAAAGACGTACAAAACTGGAACGTTGTTCTTTCATTTTCTCCTCCCTCCTATTCTTCTGTCAATGATTGATTGTTCAACTGTGAGCGAGCAATCTCACTGTAGATTTCATTGGTTGCCAGGAGTTCCTCGTGGGTTCCACGACCGACGATTTCCCCATGGTCCAAGACAATGATTTGATCCGCATCCATAATCGTACCAACCCGTTGAGCTACGATTAAGACGGTTGCATCTCCTGTTACTTCCTTGAGACGTTTCTCAGTGTAGCATCTGTTTTGTAGTCAAGAGCCGAGAAGGAATCATCAAAGATATAGATATCCGGCTCTTTAACAACTGCACGCGCAATGGATAAACGTTGTTTCTGTCCACCAGAAAGGTTGCTTCCCCCTTCTGCTAAATGAGTGTCAAACTGCTCTTCCTTGCTTTCGATAAACTCTTTAGCTTGGGCCACATCTGCTGCCTTATCTAGCTCCTCAATGCTGGCATCTTCTTTTCCGTAACGAAGGTTTTCGGCAATAGTCCCCGTGAAGAGTAAGGCCTTCTGTGGGATGAATCCAATCTTATGGCGCAAGGCTTTGACATTGAAATCACGCACATCTACACCATCCACTAAGATTTTCCCTAAGGTCACATCATAGAATCGAGGAATGAGCTGGACCAGAGAGGATTTCCCAGAACCGGTCGATCCGATAAAGGCAATGGTTTCCCCCGGCTTAGCTTTAAAGGAAATATTATGAAGGACTGGACTCTCTGTCTCACCAGGATAGGCGAAGGTTACATTGTCAAACTCCAAATAACCCTTAGTTTCTGTCTCAGTAACCCCATTTTCATTTGGATCGATAGAAATCGGCATATCCATGATTTCGTTCAAACGATGACTGGAGACAGCTGTCCGTGGGTACATGGTAAAGAGATTAGCTAGGAATAGGAAAGAAAGCAAGGCATGGAAACTGTATTCGATAAAGGCGACAAGATTCCCGATTTCTAAACTTCCATCCCCTAGAGGATCCAAGGCGAACCATACAATAGCTACAATCATGGCGATGATGATTTGGACAAAGAGCGGCTCCGTCAAGCCGGTCAATTTAAAGAGTCTATTGGAGTTGTCCGCATAGATTGCATTGGCTTGGCCAAATTTTTCCTCTTGGAATTCCTCACGCGAAAAAGCACGAATGACCCGAAGTCCCGTAAGGTTTTCGCGAGCATATTGATTGAGCTTATCCAGGGTTTCCTGCTGCTTCTCTGACAAAGGTTTGGTCTTGATAGCTACATACCAGACGACCACAGCCAAAAATGGCATCGAAATCGCCACAATCCAGGCAAGAGATGGACTCGTCTGTAAATTAACAGAATACTGGACAGCATCATGATAGGAGTGATGACGCCAAGCTTCAACATCTGGTCAGAAAACTGCATCAAGACGAAGGCATCAGACGTCATCCGCGTTACCAAGGAAGAAACCCCAATCTTCTCATACTCATGGTGGGAATATTCCTGAAGCTTCTCATAAAGGTCATTGCGCATATCCATGACCATGGTTGTAGTAATCTTCCCAACCGCATAGGCTAGAACGATTCGCCCGAGAATCCCTACGATGATCACACCAAACATAACCCAGGCCCAAAAATAAACCCGCTCCATATCTCTCGGATTGATCCCCTCATCAATCATACGGGCTAGAACAGTTGGCAAACCGAGATTGACAATCACAAAAAAGATGGCTGCTGTAACATTCAAACACAACCATTTTGGATATTTTCTCAAATAGGACCAAATATATCCCATACCTTTCTCCTCTCTATACAATAAAAAAGCACCCTCAAGTACTTTTTAAGCTATTTTACAAAGCACGTTGGCTCCTTCAAGTCATCCCTATTATATCAGATCCCCCCTAGGCTAGCAAGGAAAAGAGCTGATGTAAAGCAAAGAATAAAAAAGAGGATAGCCTCCGCTATCCCCTCTATATACGATTATTTTTGACGTTTGAATTTTGCATCTTTGAAGAAAGCAAATGTTTCGCTATCGTTAGACTTAAATTTACTCAAGTCCAAAGTTAAAACATCCCCGTCAATCTTATACTTGACTTTATCATTACCACCTTCTTCTGACTCAAGAGTTTTGCTACCTTGATCAGCTTTTAGGTCAAATGATTTCTTTCTATTATTTCCTAGGGCATTCATTTCAACAGTCAATTTGGCTTTTTTATCTTTAATTTCGATCGTCATTGATAATGCAATTTGACCAGCGACTTTCTCAAGCTCCTCATCAGTAGCTCCTTGCTCTTTAAGGATGCTTTCTATTTTCTCCTTATCAGCTTTATAGACATATTTCCCATTATCGCTAGTTGTAGAACCACAAGCTACAAGGAAAACCGCACCAACTGCCAATAAAGCAGCAAAGACAAGACGTTTAAAGTATTTCATCAGAAATCTCCTTTTTTGTTTATAGGAACTATTTTATCAAAAAAATAGAAGTCTAACAACATAATAAATTAGTAAGGACTTGATAAGAATTGTAGATATGTTGATTGACAGAGATTAAATTTAAAGGAGTATGATTTCAAGAATAGACAATCATTCAAGACTCAAAGCTTTCTAATCTTGAAAAATTTAGATAAAATCCTACAGTAGACAAAGTACAGAATTAATCTGTAAAAAATAAAGACTTAAACTCAAAAATGTACACAAAAAAACCGAGATCTAAACCTCGGTTTTCATTTTGATTGGAAACTCTATTATTTAAGAGTAACTGAAGCTCCAGCTTCTTCCAATTTAGCTTTGATTTCTTCAGCTTCAGCTGTAGCAACACCTTCTTTAACAAGTGCAGGTGCTCCATCAACAAGTTCTTTAGCTTCTTTAAGACCAAGACCAGTGATTTCACGTACAACTTTGATAACGCCGACTTTCTTGTCGCCTGCAGATGTCAATTCAACGTCGAATGAATCTTTAGCAGCACCTGCGTCAGCAGCACCAGCTGCAGCAACAGCTACAGGAGCAGCTGCAGTTACACCAAATTCTTCTTCGATAGCTTTTACAAGGTCGTTCAATTCAAGGATTGAAGCTTCTTTAATTTCAGCAATAATGTTTTCAATGTTCAATGCCATTGTTATTTCCTCCAAATAAGTTTTTATATTTTATGTTTTTATTTTTTGTAGCTAGGCTACGCTGCGTAGCATAAGATTAAGCTGCGTCTTCTTTGTTGTCTGCAACCGCTTTGACTGCAAGAGCAACGTTGCGCACTGGCGCTTGAAGTACAGAAAGGAGCATAGAAAGAAGTCCTTCGCGGTTTGGAAGAGTTGCAAGAGCAAGAATCTCTTCTTTAGATGCGACAGCGCCTTCGATTGCACCACCTTTGATTTCAAGTGCGTCAGCGTTTTTAGAAAAGTCGTTCAAGATTTTCGCTGGTGCGATAACATCTTCGTTAGAAAATGCTACTGCAGATGGTCCAACAAAAACAGATGCAAGATCTTCAAGACCAGCTTTTTCAGCTGCACGACGTAAGATTGAGTTTTTGATCACTTTGTACTCAACTTCGCTTCCACGAAGCTCACGACGAAGAACTGTATCTTGCTCTACTGTCAAACCACGAGCGTCCACAACGACGATTGATGCAGCAGCTTTCATTTTCTCAGCTACTACGTCAACTAGTTCCGCTTTTTTAGCAATAATTGCTTCACTCATTAGTGTGTTCACCTCCGTAATTATTTTGCTTGGGGAATTTTTCCAAAAGAAAAACGCGCCCAAACCTAGACACGAAAGTACAATACGCTTCTTTTACATGATACGTTTTGTCCTCGGTAGGATCTTTATGAGTCGAGCTCCCCTACTGTCTTAGGCAGTTTTTTCAAACCGTTATTTAGTGTATCACATAAAAAAAAAGAATGCAAGTATTTTTGCAAACTTTTTTTAAAATAGTTAATCTTTATAGATAGTCTTGGTACGATTGAGCCATGCATAGGCCAAGCCCATGATCACTCCTCCACCTACCCAGTTACCTACAAAAGTGACTGCATAATGACGAAGCACATTGAAGAACTCTAAGTGAGGCAAATCTTTCGAAATCGAGTTAAAAGTAGCTAATGAGAAAGAAGCAAAGTTTGCCGCGATGTGTTCATTTGTAAGGAAAACAAACATATAAATAGCTGACAAAGCCATCAGAACTTTCGCTGTTTCATCTTTAAAGAAGAGGTAGGACAAGATGGCTATATTAACAAAGATGTTAGCAACAACCCCTTCAAAGAAAACCAATTGATTAGAACGTTGCAACTTCATCTCTACAACCGAACCAAGGAAGCCTTTTGGATTCAGATTTGCAAAAGCACTTGTCTGACTGAAGAGAAATGCAAGGAACAAGGCACCAATCAGATTAAAGAACGTACAATACAGCAAAATTTCTAAAGCTTTCTTCCAATTAATTTTCTTTAAATAAACACCAGCTGTCAGGTACATCATATTGGAAGTCGTTAACTCACTATTTAAGAAGAGTAAATAAACCAATCCCCAAGCAAAAATAAAAGGGAACAAGAAACGACCAGAACCAGGCAAGAAAGTATTGAGAAGATCTGCACCCACAATCCCAACTGCTGTACTCATGGTAAGAAATGCACCCGCAAACATAGAGCGAACAGCATACCGAGCCTTAGAAGCTGTATATAGTTCTTCCTTCTTTTGACATGCTGCCTCTACTTTAAGAACAAAATTTGATTCTCCCATCTGAATCTCCTTATATATTGAATTTGTGAACTTCTTCATTATATCATAGATAGAACCTTCTGAAAAGGTTTTCAGAAAAATAATAAAAAAAATACTGTTTTCAATGAAAAATGATATAAAACGATTTAAAACGACTAAAAGAAAAAACAGACCTTAATGGCCTGTTTATCATTCAATTTAATTCATATCTTACAAGAAACGATTTGCCCATGCGATATCCAAGTTCAAGATTTCTTGAGTTGTATATTGTTGGCGATATGGGTTGTAGACCGCACCTTCATAACCTCCATATACACTTGGTGAATCATACTGAGTCAAATTGTAAGTTTCGATGATATGGTTTAATTTTGCATAGTAACTTGTATCAGTAGCATAGACACCCGTTAAGGCAGATGTAGCATCCTGATAGCTACTTGTATTACTCTTCCAAGCTCCAGCAAAGTGACCTTGTTTTAAAACAGCAACATAGTCTTGCAATGATTCATAGTAGCTAGGGTATGAACGGAAAGCATCGTTGATGGTATAGGCATTTCCATTACCGTCATCTTCCCACGTCTGCATCACAGCTGATTGACCAGCATAACTACCTTTAATACCAAAAAGGTTGTAGTGTGGATAAGATGACAAACCAGATTGACCAGCTCCACTTTCTAAGATGGCTTGAGCAATCATAACAGAAGCATAAAGATCATTTTCTTGAGCAAGCTGACGAGCAGATTCACCGATTTGTGAGATAAAAGTTTCTGTTGGATCTGCGTATTGAGTATAAGCACCATCATTAGCACCAACGTTCCCTACATGCTCACTCATAGCTGCCGCTACTGTTCCTGCAGCTACTAGAGCCACTAAGGATCCAATCAATTTCGATTTATTTAGTATTTTTTTCAATGTGATAATCTCCTAATGTTTAATGAAAACTATTTAAGATGATTATAGCACAGAAAAGCATTAAATTGTTGAGCTCAATATTACATTTTAATTACAATATCGAGATAAATCAAATAAATAAACAACAGGTCAGTAATAATACGATTTATTCCGAAAAACTATAGTCGAAAATTGCATCCCAAGCTTCTTCTACTCCCGTTTTATTAACGGATGAGAAGATGATAAAGGTATCTGTTTTATCATAATCCAATTTCTTCTTGATCATAGATTCATGCTTGTTCCATTTTCCTCTTGGAATTTTATCGGCTTTGGTTGCAACCAAGATAACAGGAATCTCGTAATATTTTAAAAACTCGTACATTTGGACATCATCAGCTGAGGGTTCATGACGAAGATCAACCAGGCTGACAACAGCTCTTAAATTCTCTCTTGATGTCAGATATTCTTCGATCATCTTTCCCCATTTCTCACGTTCTTTTTTAGAGACACGAGCATATCCATAGCCAGGTACATCGACAAAGCGTAATTTATCATCGATATTGAAGAAGTTTAATAACTGTGTTTTCCCTGGTTTTCCAGACGTACGGGCCAAATTCTTGCGATTTAGCATGGTATTAATAAAAGAAGACTTGCCGACATTTGATCGACCGGCAAGTGCAACTTCTGGGATATCATCTTGAGGATAATGGCTTTTATTGGTAGCACTCAAGAGAATATCCGCATTATGAGTATTTACTTTCATAGAATTTCTTTCTAGGCAGTTTCTAAAATTGGTTTTTCAGTTCCGTTAACTGCTTCTTTGGTGATTCGAACTAATTTGACATCTTCTTGACTTGGAACTTCAAACATCACATCCAACATAGTTTCTTCGATGATGGAGCGTAATCCACGAGCACCTGTTTTGCGTTCAATAGCTTTGCTTGCAATTTCTTCAAGTGCTTCGTCATCAAATTCCAATTCTACGTCGTCAAAGGATAAGAGAGCTTGGTATTGTTTCACCAAGGCGTTTTTTGGTTCTTTCAAAATACGAACCAAGTCATCCACTGTCAATTGCTCTAATGCAGCAAGAACTGGAAGCCGACCGATTAACTCAGGGATAATACCGAATTTTTGGATATCTTCTGCAATGATTTCTTGCATATAAGAGCTTGATTCATCGATGGCTTTGTTGTTTTGACCAAATCCAATGATCTTCTCACCTAAACGTTGCTTCACGATTTCTTCAATCCCATCAAAGGCTCCACCGACGATGAAGAGGATGTTCTTGGTATCGACTTGGATCATTTCTTGTTGTGGGTGCTTGCGTCCGCCTTGAGGTGGCACGCTCGCTACAGTTCCTTCGATAATCTTCAAGAGGGCTTGTTGTACCCCTTCACCAGATACATCGCGGGTGATAGAGACGTTCTCACTCTTCTTAGCAATCTTATCGATTTCATCAACATAGATGATGCCACGTTCTGCACGTTCAATATTGAAGTCAGCAGCTTGCAAGAGCTTAAGAAGAATGTTTTCAACATCTTCTCCGACGTAACCCGCTTCTGTCAAGGCTGTCGCATCCGCAATGGCAAATGGAACATTCAAGCTCTTAGCAAGCGTTTGAGCCAAGAAAGTTTTTCCTGAACCTGTAGGGACCGACCATCAGAATGTTTGATTTTTTTGTAGATCCACATCGTTGTCGTCTTCACGATTTTTCGTGGAAGTTAATCCGTTTGTAGTGATTGTAGACAGCTACTGCTAGTGCTCGTTTAGCACGATCTTGACCGATGACATAGTGATTAAGGATATTGAGAAGTTCGATTGGTTTTGGAACCTCTGAAAGGTCTGCCAAGACTTCCTCAGCTAATTCTTCTCGAATGATTTCTTGAGCTAACTCAACACATTCATTACAGATAAAAGCATTGTTCCCAGCGATAATCTTCTGTACTTCGTCCTGATTCTTCCCACAGAAGGAACAATAAACCATCATATCATTAGATTGATTTGTAGGCATTTTCTTCTCCCGATTCTAAATTCTGTTAATAATTTATTTAAATAAAGTCATATAAAAGGCGTGAATCGAATTCACAAGATTGGTAAAGGCATTTAGCAAAAATAGAATGGCTAATCCATAGCGCTTTTTCCGAAGGGTCTGAGAAGCACATACTAGGCAAATCACGCATAAAACAGCTGTAAAAAAGCCAAAGATACTACGTTCCATGAACTAGTCTTCCTTTCTTTTAAAATGTCTAATGGTGAAATCGTAAGGGTTCTTTTCGTCATTTTCGATTGTCCGCTCGTCCAGTAACTGGAACTGATCCCACTGAAAGTTTTCTGGGAAATAGGTATCTCCTTCCAATTCAGCATCGATCACAGTCTGATAGAGCTCCTCAAGATAAGGTTCAAAAAGGCGGATAACTTTCTCTCCACCAATAATAAAGAGTGACTGATCCTGTCCCTTATACCAGTCTAAAACATCCTCAACGGCCGTTTTTAACAAAACTTTTTCATTCTCTACATCATACTTGTCATCTCTGGAGAGAATGATATTGGTCCGATTTGGAAGGACACGTTTGTTTAACCCTTCGTAGGTAACTCTCCCCATAAGGATCGCATGGCCCGTTGTCGTTTGTTTAAAATGCTGTAATTCAGCTGGTAAATGCCAAGGCATTACCTGGTCTTTGCCAATCACTCCATTCTTCGTCTGAGCCCAAATGCCAATTACTTTCTTACTCATTTCTTCATCCTTTATACTGATAATTCTATTTTATCAAATTTTTCAAGAAAAGACTGTTTCTAACTATTGCTTCCTTAAGCAAAACTTCCTATTTTTCCATCAAAAAAACCGCGAATTAACGCGGTTTTTTATGAGAAATTTCTCAAACCTTAGTCTTCTTTTTTGCGTTTAGCAAGTCCAAATAATGAAAGACCTGTTAAAGCACTTAGAAGAGCAAGACCTGTTTTAGAAGTTTCCTCAGTACCAGTTTCAGGAAGAACTGCTGTTTCATCAGAAGGATTGATGAATTTAATTTCCTTAGTTTCTGGAACTGGTTTTGGATCTGGTGTTGGAACTGGATCCGGAGTAGGTGCCGGGGTTGGAACCGGGGTTGGAGTTGGGGTTGGAGTTGGGGTTGGTGTAGGAACCGGATCTGGCGTTGGCACTGGATCTGGTGTTGGCACTTTCTCATAAACGTGCTCTGTATCACCGTTTGGAAGTTTCTTAGTCTCTACGAAGCGGTAGCCTGGAATATCTCTCTTAGGATTTTCACCATCCTCGATTGGATAACCAGGAATCTCGTTACCTTCCTTATCCTTGTGACTTGTCTTCACTTTTTCGTAGACATGTTCTGTGTCGCCGTTTGGAAGTTTCTTAGTCTCTACGAAGCGGTAGCCTGGAATCTCTTTCTTAGGTTGTTCATTGTCCTCAGTTGGATATCCCGGAATTGCTTTACCTTCTTTGTCTACAAATGTAGTAACAGGAAGTACAGTTGGTGTGTACGTTGCAGAAGCTTTTGTTCCATTCATATCTTCACGAATAACAGTTACAGATGGTGCTTTTCCAGTAAATTCTGGTTCAGGTTTAAAGGTTACAGTTCCGTCAGGAGCTACTGTATACGTACCAACACCTGGAATTGTCTTCGTTGTTGAACCATCGTCAAATGTAGCCGGAACGGCATCGTTCATTGGAACAATTGGATCACCTTCCTTGAAGTTTGGCTTACCAGACTGTTCTTGACCTTTAGGACCAATAGTTGTGGCTGGTTCACCTGTTGGTGTTACTGGAGTTACAGTTGGTGTGTATTTAGCTGTTACTGGTGTACCGTTCTTATCTACACGTTTAACAGTCACGCCTGTTCCTGTTCCTGTGAATGATTTTTCTGGTACGAATGTAACTGTTCCGTCTGGTGCTACTGTGTAGGTACCTTCGCCTGGAATTGTCTTCGTTGTTGAACCATCTTCGAATGTAGCTGGTGTATCATCATCCATTGGAATGTTTGGATTGCCTTCTGTAAACTTAGGCTTACCTGTTTGAGTTTGGCCTTGTTTATCTTTTGAAGTTACATCCTCTGCTGTTGGAACAACTGGAGTAATCTTAGGTGTGTATGTTGTTTCAGCTGGGGTACCGTTGGCATCCTTCGCTTGAACCTTAACGGCAACAACATCACCTGAATAAGTCTTATCTGTTGGGGTGAAGGTTACAACACCTGTTGCTTTATCAACTGTGAATGTACCGATAACCTTGCCATCTGGTGACTTAGCATCTACTGAAGCTGCTGGTTGACCATTTTCATCAAGAAGGGTAATCGTATCCTTGTCGATTGGCGCAACTGGATCACCTTCTGTGAAGGTTACTGTTCCAGTTTGAACTACACCTTGAGGGGCTACTGATTCAGCAGGTGTCGCTGTAGGAGTCACAGGTGTTACGGTTGGTGTGTATTTACCTGTTACTGGTGTACCATTCTTATCCACACGCTTAACTGTTACACCTGTTCCTGTTCCTGTGAATGACTTCTCTGGCACGAAGGTTACACTTCCATCTGGGGCTACTGTGTAAGTACCCTCACCTGGAATTGTCTTCGTTGTTGAACCATCTTCGAATGTAGCTGGTGTATCATCATCCATTGGAACTACTGGATCACCTTCTGTAAACTTAGGCTTACCTGTTTGGGTTTGGCCTTGTTTATCAATTGAAGTGACTCCTTCAGCCGTCGGTGTTACCGGTGTTACGGTTGGTGTGTATTTAGCTGTTACTGGTGTACCATTCTTATCTACACGCTTAACTGTTACACCTGTTCCTGTTCCTGTGAATGATTTTTCTGGTACGAAGGTTACACTTCCATCTGGGGCTACTGTGTATATACCTTCGCCTGGAATTGTCTTCGTTGTTGAACCATCTTCGAATGTAGCTGGTGTATCATCATCCATTGGAATGTTTGGATCACCTTCTGTAAACTTAGGCTTACCTGTTTGAGTTTGGCCTTGTTTATCTTTTGAAGTTACATCCTCTGCTGTTGGAACAACTGGAGTAATCTTAGGTGTGTATGTTGTTTCAGCTGGGGTACCGTTGGCATCCTTCGCTTGAACCTTAACGGCAACAACATCACCTGAATAAGTCTTATCTGTTGGGGTGAAGGTTACAACACCTGTTGCTTTATCAACTGTGAATGTACCGATAACCTTGCCATCTGGTGACTTAGCATCTACTGAAGCTGCTGGTTGACCATTTTCATCAAGAAGGGTAATCGTATCCTTGTCGATTGGCGCAACTGGATCACCTTCTGTGAAGGTTACTGTTCCAGTTTGAACTACACCTTGAGGGGCTACTGATTCAGCAGGTGTCGCTGTAGGAGTCACAGGTGTTACGGTTGGTGTGTATTTACCTGTTACTGGTGTACCATTCTTATCCACACGCTTAACTGTTACACCTGTTCCTGTTCCTGTGAATGACTTCTCTGGCACGAAGGTTACACTTCCATCTGGGGCTACTGTGTAAGTACCCTCACCTGGAATTGTCTTCGTTGTTGAACCATCTTCGAATGTAGCTGGTGTATCATCATCCATTGGAACTACTGGATCACCTTCTGTAAACTTAGGCTTACCTGTTTGAGTTTGGCCTTGTTTATCTGTTGAAGTTACATCCTCTGCTGTTGGAACAACTGGAGTAATCTTAGGTGTGTATGTTGTTTCAGCTGGGGTACCGTTGGCATCCTTCGCTTGAACCTTAACGGCAACAACATCACCTGAATAAGTCTTATCTGTTGGGGTGAAGGTTACAACACCTGTTGCTTTATCAACTGTGAATGTACCGATAACCTTGCCATCTGGTGACTTAGCATCTACTGAAGCTGCTGGTTGACCATTTTCATCAAGAAGGGTAATCGTATCCTTGTCGATTGGCGCAACTGGATCACCTTCTGTGAAGGTTACTGTTCCAGTTTGAACTACACCTTGAGGGGCTACTGATTCAGCAGGTGTCGCTGTTGGTGTCACAGGTGTTACGGTTGGCGTGTAAGTTGCAGAAGCTTTTGTTCCGTTCATGTCTTCACGAACTACAGTTACTGCAGGTGCTTTACCAACAAATGATTTTTCTGGTACAAATGTAACTGTTCCATCTGGAGCTACTGTGTAAGTACCTACTCCTTCAACCTTCTTACTTGTAGTTCCATCATCAAATTTAGCCGGAACAGCTTCGTTAATGGCTACAGTCTTTTCAACACCATCAATTTCAGCAGTACCACCTTTAAATTCTGGTTTACCTTTTTGAGTCGCACCTTGAACATTTATAGTTTCTGCTGGTGTTGCGGTTGGGGTTACTGGAACGATTTCTGGTGTGTAAGTTGTATCCACCTTGATACCGTTTGAACTTTCAGCTTGAACCTTAGCTGGGGTTACTTTACCAGTGTATGATTTGTCTGTTGGTGTGAAGGTTACTTGCCCTGTTACTGGATCAATAGAGAAAGTACCAATTTCAGTTGTACCATCTTCAGCAAAGGCTGGTGTGCTTGAAACTTCGTTACCATCTTTATCTAGCAATGTGTAGCTATTGTCTTTAATGGTAATAGCTTTATCTTCACCATTTACTTGAACAGTAGTTCCTGCAAAGGTTGGTGTCCCTATTTGTGTTGCACCTTGGATATCTTTAGAAGTTGCAGGGTTTGCAGTTGGAACTGCTGGCACAACAGTTGGTGTGTAGGTCGCATCTGAAGTAATGGTTGCAGTCTTACCATTAGCATTTGTAATAGTAGCAGTTGCCTGAACAGTTACGCCTTTGCAGTACCAACAAAGTCTTTTTCTGGCGTAAATGTTACTGCTCCAGTCGTTGGGTCGATAGTATAGCTACCTTCACCTGCTACTGTCACTGTTGTTTCATCAGTTGGTTGACCAGTTGCGGGATCCACCAATTTCTTGCTTGTGATTTCAGCAGTCTTGTCGTTGCTCAACTCAAATGTAGGAGTTTGTGTTTGAGGAACGTTTTGAACATCCACAGAAACCTTGTCTGTAGGAGTCACTGTGATTGGAGTAACCGTTGGTGTGTATTTAGCTGTAGCAGTCTTGATGTACTCCTGTTGGATCTTACCATCTTTGTTTCGACCAACTGGCGCTGACAATATAACATCCACACCTTTAGCTGTACCAGTAAAGCTTGGTTCTGGAGTGAAGGTTACTTCACCTGTTGAAGGGTTGATAGTATATGTCCCTTCTCCAGCTACTGTTACAGATGTCTCATCAATAGTACGACCTGTTGCTGGGTCTACCAATTTAGCAGGATATTCTGCACTTGGAGTAACCGCAATCTTGTCACCAGCTGAGTTAGAAGCTGTTGTATTAAAGGTAGGTGTTTCTTTTTGAGTTGCACCTTGAATATCTTTAGAAGTCTTGTCAACCCCTTCAATGTCAATCGGTGTTACAGTAGGAACATATTGACCATCCATAGTATTTAATTGGCCATTCACATTAGGCTCGCTGTCTGGGAATTTTGTTGACCAACCAGTATCATAGCCATTATTATCTGAACGACGGATAGAGATACCATCAGCTGTTCCTAGGAAGTTATCTTCTGGGATAAACTCAACGTCTACATCTTTGCCCTTAGCAGTAATCTTGTATTTACCTGTCCTTGAACGACGTAGTAACCGTCTGCGTCAAGGGTTGCGCGGTTGCCATCTTTGTCAACGATGTATGGTTCTACAGTTTCATCAATAACAGCATTAGAATCACGTTCAAACTTGTGTTCTCCACGTGCTGTAAAGGCAACAGTTGCTGATTGTTTCGTACCTTGAGGGCCACTTGTTTCCTTAAATTCTCCTTTTGGTGGGTGGGTGATTTGAGTCTTGAAGTCTTCTACTTCACCTGAGAAGGCCATGCCAGTTGGGCTTTCGATCTCGTTCGCTTTCTTAGCGATACGAACACGAGCACCTAACTCTTTAACGCTTGGGTCGACGTAAGTCTTGCTGTTTGCAAAGGTCAACTCAACAGTGCCATCTTGTGTGATTGTAGCGAGATTTGAGCGTTCATCTTCATCGAATTTACCATTTTGGTTAAAGTCTACCCAACCATAGATATGTGCTTCTGAAGCTCCATCCGTATGAGCTTGAATTGACATCTTGTAGTTACCTGGTTTGGTACGGTCCATTTGGATCATCTCATTGGTTGTCCCTTTGAGTTCCTCTGGAAGCAATTGGTTAATTCCTTCATCGGCCGTAGTTGCCTTATCATCACCGAACCAGTCTTGAGTGGTGTTCTCATCCATATCTGGGCTCACGTTACCAATGTACGGTTGATTTACTTTAGCTCCAGTAACACCGTCTACAGTTGCAATGGTATGGACTGCCTTACCATATGACTCAGGAGCATCCCCTTCATCAAGTGGGAAGAATCCTAGCATTGCTGACTGTTTACCAGCTGAAGCGATATAAAGTCCCACTTCAGATGCTCCACGTGTCATAACGAGTGGAACTGTTCTATTTCCTTCAGAAATGTTTGGTCCAAAGATACCGGTTCCTAGACCACCTGTAACTTGGTCAGGATTTCCAAAGTACTTCCATGCTACTGGTTTCTTATCTGGTCCAGCTTGAGTAGAATTATCACGAAGTTGTCTTAGGTTAATGTTATTATATTTAGGTTTAGAACCAAAAAGATTCTCTGTATCTTGTGGTTCATAAGGAACAGAGGTGGCTGGTCTAGTAGTTTTCTTCCATTCCCCAATGTGCTGCCAACCTTGTCCGTTGGTAGTAAACATAACAAATTCACCAGGGTTAGCAGACTCACCATCAGCCATAACAATAGCTGGCTTAACTTTCTTTCCACGGAAGGTTGCAGAGATTTCAAACTGAATTCCAATATTCCCACCATTATATGCAGAACTCATGGTAGTCTTTTTGGCTTTCGTATCAACGTTTTCATGTTTGATTTCAGTCCAACGGTTTTGGGCATCAGCGATAACGTCGGCTTCTTTGCCATCAGCAAAATATTGCCTAGCAATTGGTGAAGTAACACCCTTTACATATCCATTTTTTGCATTTGGATCATAGGTCGCTTTTTCAGCTTCTGTAGCCCCTTGTTCTTCCATCCGTTTTTTATAGATTTCAGTTGCTTGGAATGGTTTCAAAGATTTGACTTTTACAGTAACTACATAACCAGGCATGATTTCCTTGGTATAGGTTGCCCCAACTTGAAGAGCTAAGGCCTCTTCTAGTTCATTTGGTTTAACTTCCTTTTTAGCGACTTGGATTGTTTTTGCTCCTGTCCAGTTAGCTACATCTCCAAAGTCCAACCAAGAGATTTGGCTAGTCATAGATTTGGCATCAAGATCTGTTGTAAAGCCAGGTTTTTCAACTTTTGGAGTTGAAGTTGCATCTTCAACATCATCCGCGATCAAGTTAGGATCGTTGGCGTCACCAAGAGCACGACGGCTACGACGGCGAACATCCGAGGTTGCTACTGGAACAGCTGGTGTTTCTGGCGCAGGTGCTACTACAGCTGCAGAAACTGTTTCTTTATTATCAGTTGCTGTTTCTTCTGTCCCTTTGTTACTTGGGTTTGTTGATCCTTCTGCCACTGCAGGAGTTGCTAGTGGAGCCTTTTCTTCAACAGGAGCTGTTGTAGTTGGGGCTGTTTCTGGTGCAGTTACAGGAGCTTCAGCTTGGTATGTTGTAGCTGAAGTTGAAACTTCACTAGTTGTTGAAACGGGTGCTTCCGTTGTAATCGCAGGTTGGCCTGCTTCTTCTTTCGTTGCAACCCCTACTTGGTTCTCTGCGTTTTCATCAGCTGCGACGCTTGAAGCTGTCCCAACCATCACTAGCGTCCCTAAAAGAACCGAGCATACTCCGACATTCAATTTTCGAATTGAAAATCTGCTAATACGATCATTGAATAAATCCTTACTCACTTAAATTCCTCCAAAAATTTTAAAACTTATATTTATATTTTACGGCTAATGCCTAACCTTATTAATTCTACCAAATTAATTTAACTATTCAAAATACAATGTCTCAAAAATTGATCAATTTTTTAAAATTTGACGATATTACTAATCATTAAATTTTAAAAATAGGAAGTACGAATCATTATTTAAAAAATAACAAACGGTCTTCCTATTTTTGTCAACTAACAATAATCTCTATATAGCTAAATCAAACTTCAACTGAGGTTTGACAGGATCATAGTCCTCCAGTACAAAATCCTCGGCTTTTATATCGAAGAAATTTGTACCATCTGGCACGTTCAGTACCAAGCGAGGCTGGCAAGCAGAGGGCTCACGCCGGAGCAACTCTTCTGCCTGTTCGAATTGGTTATCATAGATGTGGAGGTTGTTAATAAAGTAAAAGAACTTGCCAACCTTCCAGCCAAAGTGTTTGGCGATCATCATCTGAAGGGCTACATACTGCATGGCGTTGATATGGTGCGCCACTAGCATATCATTTGAACGTTGGGTCAAAGTTGCATCCAGATAGATTTCCCCATCGACACGACGCACATCAAACATGGTTTGAAAAGCACAAGGCAAGAGCCCTTCGCTCTCCTCAAAGGCTTGGTAGTCCCATAGAGAAATGATATTGCGACGATTCCAGGGATTGGCTTCTAGCTGTTTGAGAATTTTGTTGATGATGTCGTGCTTTTTAACGACAGCACCATAACGCTCTCCAATTGTTCCCGTATCTCCTACTTCCCAGTCATTCCAGTAATGAACTTGGTACTTGTCATTTAGGAGTTCCAGACTATTGGACTGGTCCTGGTAAATCCAGAGCATTTCCTTGATGGCTGACTTGATGGCGATAGGACGAAGAGTTGTAATCGGGAACTCGCCCTTTGCCAGATCAAACTCCATAAATGCCCCAGTGATGTATTTGGAATTGGCAGTTGTGCCATCCTTGTACTTGGGCCGAGCTTGCTCAGACCAGACGCCTTCTTCCATAATTCTTCGAATATTTCTTTAAAAAGGATATCTGCTTTTGTCATTCATTCTCCTTAAATACTGTAATACCTTCATTATAACACAGGATAAAAGAAAAGAGGTCCAAATGATTCGATTTGGATCTCTTTCAAATAAATTCTATTGTAAGACGAGTGACGCTGCTCCAATAACTCCTGCATCATTTCCAAGATTAGCAAGCACCAATTGGGTTGACGTACGGACTTGTGGGAAGGTGTTTTCATCAAAGACCTTTTGAACCCCATCCAAGAGGAATTGACCGGCTGCTGATACACCACCACCAATGACGATGTTGGCTGGGTTCAAGACACTAGCGATGTTGGCACAAGCAATACCCAAGTATTGAGAGAAATGACGGTAGACAATCAAGGCCAACTCATCTCCATCTTTAGCAAGATCAAAGACAGTCTTAGCTGTAACTTCTTCGCCATCATCAATGAGACGTTTCAAGGTCGCATCTCCTGCATATTCATCTGCATAGCGACGGGTCAAATTGACAATCCCGGTTGCTGAGGCTACTGTCTCCAAACAGCCTTTCTTACCACAAGTACAATCAAATGGACGATCGAAGTCTACTGTGATATGACCAAGCTCACCAGCTACACCACCAGCACCGTGCAAGAGTTTTCCTTCCGCAACGATACCGCCACCAACACCAGTTCCAAGTGTCATGAAGACGACATCTGGTTGGTTTTCGCCAGCACCTTTCCAGCGTTCCCCAAGGGCAGCTACGTTGGCATCATTATCGATGAAGAAAGGAATTCCCAAAGCAGACTCAATATCTTTCTTGATCGGCTGTACGGTTTTCCAGTTGAGGTTGTATGCTCCAACGACAGTTCCTTCGAAGCGATCCACTGCACCAGGAGATCCCATCCCAATTCCAATAAAATCTTCTGCGGATAAGTTTAACAACTCCAAGTGGTGTTGAATGGAAGCGATGATATCAGGAACGATGTGGCTTCCTTCGTCAAGGATGTTGGTCTTGATAGACCACTTCTCTTGAATCTCTCCTTCTTGCGTCAAAATGGCAAACTTGACAGATGTTCCACCTAAGTCAATACCAATAATTTTTTTGGACATTTTATACTCCTTTGTTCCTATTCTCTTGACACTAGTATACCAAAATGTGAAAAGGGTTTCAATTGTTTTTCAAGAATTCTCTCAATTTCATTTGCAAAAAAAGAACCTGTCTGCAAAAACACAGACAGGAGTTCTTTACTCTTCGTTATGAAGTTTCAAAAAGAGTCTCAAGGATTGAACGCCAATCACGAAGAAGAATAATCCTAAAATATGCAAGAGGAAGATACTAATCGATAGTGGACTGATAATGAGAAACAATCCTGTAAACAGTTGAATAAGCCCCCAAAAAGTAAACTTCTTGGATAATTCTTCAGAACGCTTAGAAAGATAGTGAGCCTTACGTAAACTCAAGGCAGACTTATATAAAAGCCAAATACCGAGTGTGATCGGAAAGACGATTGGCAAGGTCTTGTAGCCATATAGCAAGAGATAGACTGCAAAGACCAGCGAGACAGCACTCTGGAATAAATAAGGATCTGACAAGGTCGCTTGGGTCCGTTGACGATAGTAACGCGACAAACGCGAAACTGAAATCAAGAAAAAGCCCAGAGAAATCAACCAACTAAAGGTGGCAATTTTTTCGATTGGATTTACAAAGAGAACAAACCCAATGCCACAAAATAAAAACGATGACAATAAAAGACTGTATTTACTAATATGGTGCATCCTTCCTCCTTTAGTTTTCTGCCAGCTCACTCAAGTACTCATACCGTTCGTACTTGGCTAAGAGCCGCTCGTTTTCTTCATCCATCTGACGCTGGAGACTAGCCAACATACCAAAGTCAGAACCATTCTCATTCATCTCAGCCTCGATGGTTGCAATCTTGTTTTCAATCTCTTCAATCTCACTCTCAATGGTCGCCCACTCCTGCTTTTCCTGGTAGCTCATCCGTTTCTTTTCTTCTCGGACTTTGACTACCTTTTCTTTTTCAGGCTTGCTACTTTCAGCAACCATTTCTAGCTCAAACTTTTTCTCATCTAGGTAATCCGTATAATTTCCGAAGAACTCACGAATGCTACCATTTTCAAAAGCTAGAATCTTAGAAGCAACCTTGTCTAGGAAATAACGGTCGTGACTAACCGTAATGACCGGACCGCCGAACCCTTGTAGGAAATTCTCTAACACTGTCAAGGTCGCGATATCCAAATCATTGGTCGGCTCGTCTAAAAGCAAGACATTTGGTTTTTCAATGAGAAGCTTCAAAAGATACAAGCGTTTCTTCTCACCACCAGATAGTTTCTCAATCAAGGTTCCGTGGGTCGAACGAGGGAAGAGAAATTGCTCCAACAATTCGGCAATTGATGTAGACCCTGCGCTGGTCTTGACTTCTTCCGCTACTTCCTGCAGAAAGTTGATCATTCGCTTACTTTCATCCAAGCCTTCGATCTGCTGCGAGAAGTAGGCAATCCGTACCGTTTCTCCGATAAGGACCTTCCCAGCAGTCGGTTGAAGTTTCCCAGCAATGAGGTTGAGCAAGGTTGACTTTCCAACACCATTATCTCCCACAATTCCAATCCGATCTTTGTTTTGAACCAATAGATTAAACTGCTGCAGAATCGGTCCCTGATCATAGGCGAAATCAACATCTTGAAATTCAATGACTTTTTTGCCGATACGACTGGTTTCAAAGGACATTTCCAGATCAGTTTCCGTCGTCTGATGAGATAGGTCCTTTTTGAGGTCGTGGAAACGATTGATCCGAGCCTGTTGCTTGGTAGCACGCGCCTGTGGTTGGCGACGCATCCAGGTCAATTCTTGTTTATAGAGTTGTTGCTTCTTGTGAAGAAGAGCTGCATCCCGTTCGTCCTGCTCAGCTTTTAAGCGGACATAATCCTGGTAGTTTCCTTGGTATTCGACTAGACCTGCACGGTCCAATTCGAAAATACGTGTTGAAATATTGTCCAAGAAATAACGGTCATGGGTGATGAAAAGAACAGTTTTTTTAGAGTTCTTCAAGAAATTGGTCAACCATTCGATGGTATCAATATCCAGATGGTTGGTCGGCTCATCTAACAGCAACAAATCATGGTCTCCCAAGAGAACTTGTGCCAGCTGAACACGGCGACGCAGACCACCAGACAAACTCCCCACCTTAGCAGACAAATCATGAATCCCCAATTTGGTCAGGACTGTTTTGACTTGGCTTTCAATTTCCCAAGCATTGAGAGAGTCCATCTCCGCCATGACTTTCCAGTTTTGCTTGCTGACTCTCATCGTACTGGCTCGTCAACAACTCATACTGACGAATCAATTGAAGTTCCTTCACATCATCTGACAAGACTGTATCAAGGACAGTTTTGCTATCATCAAATTGAGGTTCTTGGGTCAGATAACCAATCTTATAATCATTCTTTGCAGAAAAAGGGGAACGATCTCCATCATAGCCTGCACGACCAGACAAAACATCTAAGAGAGTTGTTTTCCCTGTCCCATTGACCCCTATTAGTCCAATCCGATCCAGCTCATGAATGATAAAAGAAATATCTTTAAAGACCGTCTTATCCCCGACGGACTTGGTTAGTTTTTCAACAATAAAATCGCTCATGCTTCCCCCTTCTTGGCTTCAAGATAGTGGCTCAAAAAATCACCAATTGCTTGTTTGTCGTTCTCTAATTCGCCATCTACAATGGCCCATTCGATGGCAGAAAGCACTTGTCCTAGACCTGGACCTGGTTTTAAGCCGTATTCCTTCATCAACATCCCACCATTGACTACGATTTCGTGCTTATCATGGATAGCTAGAGAATCATACAATTCTTCGATGACTTGGAAATCTACGGGCAATCCATGAGCCTGACGTAGTTCTTCCGCTGACAAGAGAAGGCTACGGTCATAGCGATAGACATCCCGACGATTTAAACTAGCCTTTCACGCAACCGGTAGATTTCAACCAACTGCTCCACCTTCTTAGCGAAGTCACGAGAGGTTTTCCATTTCTTGAAAAAAGCAGATACCTTATTCTCATCTAAGGTCAAGAGTAAGGCGGCCCAAGCTTGCTCAGAACTCGTAAAGGTATAGTCCATGGACAGCTGGAACAGTTTCTCTAGGGACGATTGGCTATTTTGTAAGAGAGGGAGGTACTGATAGCTTTGGCTAGCAATTACACCTTCTAAGCCCTTGCGCCAAAAAGGAGCTAAGAGGAGCTTATCCAACTCAATAAAGACTCGTTCGACAGAGATTTTCTCCAACAAAGGAGCGCAATCTGTCATGGCATTAAAGGTTGCTTCTTCTAGATCAAAACCAAGACTGGCCTGAAACCGAAAACCACGCATAATCCGAAGAGCATCCTCGTTGAAGCGTTCTGTCGCCACACCAACAGCTCTTAGAATCCGATTCTCCAAATCTTCCAGTCCATTGAAGAGATCAATGATTTCCCCTTCTTCACTCAAGGCAAAGGCATTGACGGTAAAATCGCGGCGCTTGAGATCTTCTTCTAAGGAACGGACAAAATTAACCGCACTAGGTCTTCGAAAGTCGACGTAGACATCCTCTGTTCGAAAAGTGGTAATTTCATATTCTTGATGATTCTCAAGAACTAAGACCGTCCCGTGTTCAATCCCGACATCAATGGTCCGCTCGAAAATAGCCTTGGTCTCTTCCGGGTAAGAGGAGGAGGCAATGTCTACATCGTGGATAGGACGACCTAAAATGGCATCCCGTACAGAGCCCCCGACAAAATAAGCTTCATATCCAGCTTTTCGAATCTTTTCTAATATTGGCAAAGCCTCCTGAAATTCAGAAGGCAGTTTTTTTAATCTCATAATAGATGTTCTAAACCATAGACAAGCTCATGACGCTTGACTACTTCTTTTACTCCTAGATTGACCCCTGTCATGAAGGACACCCGATCGTAGGAATCGTGGCGTAAGGTCAATCCTTCTCCTTGACTACCGAAAATCACTTCTTGATGGGCTACCAGACCAGGCAAACGAACCGAATGGATGTGCATGCCTTGGTAGTTAGCACCGCGAGCACCTGGAAGACTCTCTTCTTCATCTGGCGCTCCCTGCTCTTGTGGTTGACGGACCTGACTAATCAGCTCAGCTGTCTTCACAGCAGTCCCACTCGGGGCATCCTTCTTCTTATCATGGTGCAACTCGATAACCTCTACATTCGGGAAATACTTAGCTGCCTGCGCTGCAAATTGCATGAGCAAGACTGCACCAATAGCAAAGTTTGGCGCGATGAGCCTCCAAGATTCTTCTCACGAGACAATTCAATCAAATCAGTGATTTCTTCTGTTGTAAATCCAGTTGTCCCAACCACAGGCGCTAGTCCATGCTCCAAAGCAAAGCGGGTATGTTCATACGCCACTTTAGGGATGGTGAAGTCAATCCACACATCCGCATCCAGCGACAAAACCCCTTCTTTGTCATGAAAGACCGGAACACCCGCCAGCTCGTTTTCAGACGCATGGGGATCAACCAAGCCAACTAGTTCAAGCTCGGGGTCTTCTAACACCATGTGACAAGCCGCTTGGCCCATTCTCCCTTTAAAACCTGCAATCACTACTCTAATTGGCATGATTTCTCCTTATACTTTCGGTACAAAACTGATAGCAACACTGTGATTTCCTAAGTGCGTACCAATGACACTGCCGAAGGTCGCAAATGGAATCTCACCAGCAAAACCGTTTTGATGAAGAATATCGCGAAGCGTTTCTGCTTTATCCAGTGCATTCCCATGGATGATAATGATCTGATAGTCTTTATCCGCAGTTCCTCCTTTGACAATCTCAGCTAAGCGTTTGATGGCTTTTTTCTCAGTCCGAACTTTCTCGTATACCTCAATCACGCCTTCCTCGTTAAAATAGAGGATAGGCTTGATGCTGAGGAGATTCCCTAGAATCGCCGCTCCATTGGAAAGACGCCCCCCTTTGACCAAGTGATTGAGATCATCAACCATGATGTAGGCAGAAGTCCCATCGATTTGTGTCTGGATGTTGGCTAGAATTTCATCAAAAGAACGGCCTTCATCAGCCCATTTAACAGCTTCTTCAGCCATCCACCCAAGAGGAGCGCTGGTAATCTTAGAATTTGGAAAAGCGATCGTAAAATTTGGGAATTCGTCTTTCATATACTGGATATTCTGATAGAAACCAGAAATACCAGAAGAAAGGAAAATCCCTAAAACATGGGTATAGCCTTTAGCCTCTAATTGCGACAAGAGTTCTTCTAATTCCGCGATACTAGGTTGACTCGTTTTCGGAAGCTCAGAGGAAGCTTCCATCTTTTGATAGAACTCTTCTGCTGTCAGGTTTTTACCTTCTACATAAGATACTCCATCAATGACAACTGGAATATCTAGGACAAATAAATTATCGTGTCCTCTTGATTCATCTGATAGATAGGCAGAAGAATCTGTGATGACTGCTAATTTCATGCATTAAAACTCCAAATTAATCCCTGGTAAATCAAGGGCGATTTCAGTTACCTCATAGGTCAAACGATTCAGCATATTCAAGCAAGGACGAGCTAGTTCTTCCACTTCTTCTTTGCTGAACTCACTTGGCTCGCTGACCAAACGATTGTGAATGTGGTTGATTTGGGTAATGGTCCCGCTGATGACAAAACCATCAAAGACAATCATATAGGTCAAAATAACGATTAAAGAGGTTGTCTTTAACTCTGTATCGCGTTGAATCAATTGAAAGTTGACGTCTACTTTGGTCTCGGGAGTTCCATTCTCTTTTTCCCATTCAAAGTTACGAGCATCATAATGATACTGGCTGACGAATTCTTTTTCACGTTGGATATCCATACTTGTTCTCCTAAATAAGCGTTATGAAAATTATACCATAAATTAAAACAAGATTCTATTGCAGAACCATGTCTTTTCACACTGTTTTCTCTCAGAGAGAGAAGAAAAAAGGCTGGGGAAATCCCAGCCTTTTCGTCATGTTTAGTTTTTAGGTTTGCGAAGCAATCCGAACAAGATACCACTTACAACTGCACCGATCAATACGAACAAGATATAAAGAAGTGGATTTGAAGTAAGGGCGATCACGAAGATTCCTCCGTGAGGAGCCATAAGTTTCAAGCCTGCAAGACCAACAAGAGCACCTGTCAATGCTGAACCTGCGATGAAGCTTGGGATGGCACGAGCTGGGTCAGCTGCACCGAAAGGAATGGCACCTTCTGTGATGAAGGAAAGACCCATGACAATGTTTGTCAAACCAGAATCACGTTCTTCTTGTGTGAATTTATCTTTGAACAAGACAGTTGCTACGAATACTGCCAATGGAGGAACCATACCAGCTGCCATAACGGCTGCCATAACAATAGAACCACCTGAAGCAACAGATTCAGCAAGTGTGCCTGTAGCGAAGACATAAGCTGCTTTATTGACTGGTCCACCCATATCGACAGCCATCATACCTCCAACGAGAAGTCCAAGAAGAACAGCTGAGCTACCTGATAAGCTTGAAAGGAAGTTGTTAAGACCAGTATTGATGGCAGCCATTGGAATATTGATGAGGAACATCAAGAAACCTGTCAAACCAACACCAAGCAATGGTAAGAGAAGGATGGAACGGATACCATCAAGAGAACGTGGAAGACCTGCAAGAGCTTTACGAAGGACCAGAATCACTCCACCTGCAAGGAAACCACCAACCAAAGCGCCAAGGAAACCAGATGATACAGCTGCTGGTAATTCACCTTTAGCAGCCCCGAAAGCGATGTTGCCAAATGCTGAACCTGAGCTAGCAATAGATCCTGCGATAAACCCTGCTACAAAACCAGGTTTTTCAGCGATTGAGAATCCGATGTAACCTGCAAGTACAGGAAGCATGAAGCCAAAGGCTGCACCACCGATTGTTTTAAATTGAGCTGCTAATTCATGGTATGAGCCAAGTTGAGACAATTGATCTTGAGGCACCCCAAGAATTTGGTCGATCAAGAAGGCAAGGGCGATCAAGATCCCACCACCGATAACGAATGGAAGCATTTGAGAAACCCCACTCATCAAGTGTTTGTAGAAAGCTCCACCTAAGCTCAATTTTTCTTGGCTAGCGCTAGCTTGTGCAGCATTTTCAGCGTGGAAGACTTCTGCTTTGCCATCCAAGATGGTTTGGATCAATTCTTCGGTTTGACGGATACCAGCTGCGACTGGTTTAGAGATCAATTTTTTGCCATCAAAACGAGCGGTTTCAACTGCCTTATCTGCAGCAATGATGACCCCTTCAGCTTTGGCGATTTCTTCAGCTGTCAAGCGGTTGCCGACACCTGATGCACCGTTTGTTTCAACGCGTACTGTAACACCCATTTCTTCACCTTTTTTGATGAGGGCTTCTTCTGCCATGTAAGTGTGGGCGATACCTGTTGTACATGCTGTAACGGCAACAATGAGCGGTTTATCAGATGAAGCTGCTTCTTTGACTGCTTCTGCTTTTTTTGCTTCTTCGACAGCAGCTTCTTGCTCTTCTGCATCAAAGGCTGCAATGACTTGATCAGGGGTGCTTGCTTGGCGAAGTTTGTCCGCAAATCCTGGTTTCATCAAATACTTAGACAATTCAGCAAGGGCTGCCAAGTGAGTGTCGTTTGCTCCTTCTGGAGCTGCGATCATGAAGAACAAATCTGTTGGTTGGCCATCAAGCGAAGCATAGTCCACACCTTTGTTTGATTTTGCAAACAAGACCGTTGCTTCTTTGACAGCTTCGTTTTTGCTGTGGGGCATAGCTATCCCGTCACCCAAACCAGTTGAAGTTTGTGCTTCACGGTTCATGATGCCAGCCTTGAAGGTGTCAAAATCTGTCACCACACCATTGTCGACGAGCGATTGGACCATCTCATTGATCACGCCCTCTTTATCTGTTGCCTGAAGGTCAAACAACATCACGTTTTTATTTAAAACGTCTTGAATTTTCATAGTTTTTCTACCTCTACTTTTTCATAAGTTTCTTTAATATAGTCCGCTGTCGCCAAGTCATCTGAGAAGGTGGTCGCTGTGCCACAAGCCACGCCCCATTTAAAGGCTTCGATGACATCTCCTGTCGTTGCGAGTTTCCCAGTGAAACCTGCTACCATGGAATCACCAGCCCCGACTGAGTTCTTCACTTGCCCTTTGATGGGTTTTGCGAAGTAGGTACCACTTGGACTTACCAGAAGAGCACCATCACCCGCCATGGATATAATAACGTTTTGCGCTCCTTTGGCCAAGATTTCTTTGGCATAGCGTTCAATTTCTGGCAATTCCGTCAAGGTAACGCCAAAAATAGCTCCCAACTCATGGTTGTTTGGTTTGACCAATTGGGGGTTAAACTCCAAGGAATCAATCAAGGTTTGACCTTCAAAATCGCAAACCACTTGCGCACCTGTCGCACGAGTTGCTGCAATCAATTGTTTGTAAACGGTATTTCCAAGTGAAGATGGGGCAGATCCAGCAAATACTACTACATCATCTGCTGTTAAGCTTGACAGGATGCTAAGCAATTCTTGCAACTGAGCTTCCGTCACTTCTGGGCCGTTCCCATTGATCTCGGTTTCCTCATCGGCCTTGATCTTGACATTGATCCGTGTATCTTGGTCCACTGTCACAAAGTTGGTAGAAATAGCTTCGCTGGTCAGTACGTCTTCAATGAAGCGCCCTGTGAAACCTCCGATAAATCCAGTCGCTGTATTTCGATATCGAGCCGCTTCAAAACACGACTGACATTGATTCCCTTACCACCGGCGAATTTATCTTCCGAAGCCATCCGGTTGACCGCCCCTGTCTCTACATGATCGAGACGGACAATATAGTCAATGGCAGGATTCAGTGTTACTGTATAAATCAAACCTCTATAACCTCCGTTTTTTCTTTTAATTTAGAAAGGATTTCTGTATCCGAAGCATTGGTAATGATGGTTGCTCTCTTAACCGGAGCTACCTTGACAAAAGAGGTCCGACCAAGTTTTGACGAGTCAAGAAGAATGTAAGTATTCTTTGCATTCTCTAGAATGGCCCGTTTGACAGCCCCTTCTTCAAGATCCGGTGTACTGTACGACTCTAGGTCGACGCCATTCATTCCGATAAAGGCTCGATCGAAGCTCAGCTGGCCGATTTGATTCAAGGCTATTCCTCCGATGCTAGCGTCCGTCGACGTCTTGACCATCCCTCCGATGATGACCGTTGGAATGTCTCTCTCTACTAAACTAGCTGCATGGTGAATGGAATTGGTCACAACTGTAACAGTTGGATTGGCCAATTCATGAACCAATAATTCATTGGTGGTTCCTGCATCGATAAAGACAACTTCAAAATCTTTGATCAATTCTGCTGCTTTTTTTGCAATGGCAGATTTTTCTTGCACGTTTTTGATTGCTTTATCTTTATTACTTTCTTCTTCCTGCAATGAATGAAGACTTTCAGCCCCACCGTGAATCCGTCTCAGTTTATTCTCAGCTTCTAATTCATCCAAATCGCGTCGAATCGTTGATTCTGAAGAGTTTAGCTCTTTTACTAAATCTTCCAATGAGACGATCCGCTCTTTGATAACCTTTTCTAAAATGATGTGTTTTCGTTCAGATTTTAACATAGAACCTCCTTTCGGAAACGATTACAAGGACTATTATACTCTCTTATCTTTCAAAGTCAAGCACTAAATATCATTTTCTTTCATTTTCTGTCATTTTTTTCTATCACTCTCACTTTTAAACAAACTATTTGACCATCAATCATAGTCCTGTAAATCCTACTAAAAATCTCCAATTTCAAATTCCTACGCAAGAAAAAGAGGCTGGACAAAAGTCCTAGCCTCTTAAATGTCTTTGGATTGTCGAGCAAGACGCAGTGGTTGAGTGGGCTCTACTACGCTGATTTCATCAGCTTTTACAGCCTACTCAACTGTGCGGAGGTGGGACGACGAAATCGAATTCTAACGAATTACTGATTTCTGTCTCACTCTCACTTTAACAACTAGTCATCTTTTTTAAACCCAAACCCTCGCAACCATTTGGATAATCCTTTTTTACGTTTGTGTTCGTCTTTTCCAGTAGCTTTCTCAAGGTCAGCTTCGTCTTGCAAGTGATCTTCTGATTGAGTAGAAGCCAGTATCGAAACTTGGGCCTGATCAGTAACTTCTTCCCCTCCTGCTACTACAGGTTGGTTTCCATCCTCATTTGACTGAATTTTCTCTATCCGACTCCTGAACTCACTAGCTTCTTTTTGATAAGCCATAAAACTTGCAAAGGCTGTTTCAAATTCTACTTTTTTCTCTTCAAGTTCAGTTTTTGCGGAAGCCACCAAGGCTTGGGCATCAACTAGCAGTTCAGATGAATTAGTAAACAGTTTAAGATGACCTTTAGCTTGCGTTAATTGTTTTTGAGCGATTTGAAGTTGAGCATGTGCGCCTTCAAGCTTAGATCTAGTCTCCTTCGCTGCATTCTGTAAAGCTTCTAATTGCTTTTTATCTTCTTCTAATGCCAGAGTAACATTTTTCAAGGCTTCTTCTTTCGGGCTAATACTACCTTGTATACGAGCTCGTGATACTGCCAGTGAGTTTTCGGCTTCCTTGACTTCTATCGACGCAGCCTGCCATTTCTTCATCGCAGAAGCTAAGTTACGTTGTGCACGTGCCAATAGTTGCTCATGACTTGCAAGAGAATTCTTGACATCGAATAAATGCCCAGAAAGGATATTGATGCGGGATTCTTGGTTAATCTTTTCGACCTTTAGGCTCTCCAATGTATTTTTTACAGCCTTCACATCCGCTTTTGTCGTCCTTGCATTGGCAACTTTTCTCATCCACTTGGTCAGTTCTTCGCTGGTATAAAGCGGACTTCCTTCTTCAAAGAAAGCTGCTTGAGATACTTCTAAATCTGGAGCATAGGCAACTGAAATAGCCTTGTATTGATTCCCCATCATGTGGATATAGTGGCCAACCTTAGCAAATAGCTCCGGTCCCACTTTTCTGAAGATCTGACTAGGATCTAGCTGACTTTCATCCGTCGGTAAATTGAATTGCTTGGCTAATTGACGATAGTGGTCTTTTTCACTATACCAGAAGGCAACCGCTTCTCTAGGTCGATAGCCCCAGGCAACATTCTCATTCTCTTGGTAACTGGACAAGCCTTTTCGATGGTTAACATAATACTCTGTTTGAAGTTGACTAGCAGGCAATTGATAAGGATCTACCAAGAGCTCCTCTAAACCAGCCTGGCGACGGTATTGATTAATCGTATCTACGATTTCTAACGCTTTTAAGACGTTATCTAATCTAGTGACCTTTCCACCTGCCAGCTGCTCCTCTTCACTCCTACGGCTATAAAGAGACAAGGCATCGACAGCGCCTTGGTCACCCGCCTTGGCCCACTCTTGAAGCAAACCCTCATAGTTTGCCTGTTGAAGATTGATGGGACTTAGCATTGCCGCTTCACGGACCTGTTCTAACTCCACTTCTTTTTGGGAGATTTGATGAGTTAATTTCTCAACTTTCTCCTGTACTCCCGCGATCTCACTAGAAATCTGCTTTAAGACCTGAGGCACTTTGGCATCAGTTTCTGTCAGTTGAACCACTAATGCTTGAGCTAGTTTTACTTCATTTTGCGCCTGCCCCTCTTTTTGCTGTGCCTGCACTAATACTGTCTCATCATTTTGGATGGGTTGTTTGGCTTTTCTCAATTCATTACCTGCAATATCTACAAGTAATTGTTGAGCAGCGATTTTATTCTCTTGATTCTTTATAGCAGAACGGACTTGTTGATCAGATTCTGTTGCTTGGCGTACCTTCTCTTCTTCTAAAGTAACAACTGCTTCAGCAACCGCAACTTCATTCTCAGTTTTGCCAATGGAGCTTAGATTGGAGTCTTGAATCCTTGTTTCAGTGATTTGCAGGTTCGCTTCCGCAGCTTCCAGACCAGACTTGGCTACATTGTATTCAGATTGAGCTTGATTCAAGCGCAAACGTTGGTCTTCTACTCTTTTTTCAGCTTTTAACAACTGTTCATTTAAGATATTCACATCCATAAAACTTGTATCCATTCCAATCACATCCGTCTATTGCTGATCAGCAGTGTCCTTCTGGGCGATCTCCTCTGCTTGAGCCTTATGTCCAGCCAAACCTGAAAAGAGGGTTGTCGCAGCGACACCCGTTGTAAAGACTGATTTTCCTATTTTTTTGCCCATTGCAAACACCACCAAATCTTTTTCATATCTGTTCTCTCTCCACTTTAGAATACCACATTTTGTTACCAATAACTAGTAGGATGAGGAAGATTTTTTATTATTTTTAGGGCAAAAGAAAAACAGCAAAGGCTGTTATTCTTCTTGTTTAATTTTCTCCAATATCTTCTCTTCTTCTGCTGTCAATTCATAGTTTTCTAGCAGGTCAGGACGACGCTCCAAGGTCTTTTTCAAACTCTGATAAAGACGCCATTGATGGATATTTTCATGGTGGCCACTCATGAGGACATCGGGAACCGTCATCCCTCGGTACTCATAGGGCCGGGTGTATTGAGGATATTCTAGAAGCCCAGACGAGAAACTATCATCCTGGTGGCTGGACTCTTTTCCGATCACTTCTGGAATCAGGCGAACCGTCGCATCAATCATGGTCATGGCTGCTAGCTCACCGCCCGTCAGAACATAATCTCCCAGAGAAATCTCATCTGTCACCAAGGTCTTTATCCGCTCGTCATAACCCTCATAATGGCCACAGATAAAGATCAATTCTTCTTCCTGAGCTAACTCTTCAGCGTAGGCTTGATCGAAGGTCCGACCAGCAGGGTCCAGTAAGATCACGCGCGGATTCTTTTTCTCAATGGCATCAAAGGCATCAAAGATCGGCTGCGCTCGTAGAAGCATCCCTTGGCCACCACCATAGGGTTCATCATCCACGTGGCGCGCCTTCTCTGCGTTTTCACGGAAATTATGGTAGTTGATTTCTAATAAGCCTTTCTCACGCGCTTTGCCAACGATCGAGTGCTCCAAAGGCGAAAACATCTCTGGAAAGAGGGTTAAAATATCAATCTTCATCGTCTAACCCTTCTAAGATGTCCACATCGACCCGATTTCCTGGGATATCAATATTGAGGACTACTGGTGGGATATAAGGCAGGAGAAGATCACGTTTTCCTTTGCGTTTTACGACCCAGACATCATTGGCACCCGGTTGAAGAATTTCCTTGATCTGGCCGATGAGCTGGTCATTTTCGTATACATCAAGTCCAATGATCTCGTGGTAGTAAAATTCACCATCCTCCAAATCCGTCAAGTCTTCCTCGGCAACCTTGAGGCTAAAACCCTTGAACTTTTCGATGGCATTGATATGGTACATATCCTTAAACTTGATGATATCAAAGTTCTTGTGCTTACGGTGACTGGCAATGGTCACTGTTTGGACAAACTGATCCTTCTCATCGAAGAGAGCCAACTCCGCTCCTTTTTTAAAGCGCTCATCCGCAAAGTCTGTCACAGACAAGACCCGCATCTCTCCTTGCAAGCCTTGGGTATTGACAATTTTCCCAACGTTAAAATAATTCATTTTATTCTTTACATTCCTCTTTTAATTAATTTATCTCTACAGTTCTCTAATAAGAGCTGCAATTTTTTCCGATTCTGACCACTGTAGATAGTGGTGGTTTCCACCTAGAATGAGTTTTGTATTAGAATTCCAATATTCTGAATCTCTATACTCTTTTTCTCTGTACGCCTGACAAAATACGAAAACAGGAATATCATCTGCTAAGGACAAGCTATCAAAATCTTCAGCGGTAATAGTTACAGATATCTGAAATCCAGGAACTTGCTTTTCCAATTCTAAGCCCTTTTCTTCCATCAATTCCCAAATCAGTCTATCAGTTTCAGGTTCAAATGTTGCTTGAGTTAGTCCCTTAAAATAATTTTCCGGACCACATTCTTCAATCATCCTCATTTGCTCTTCCATTTCTGGATAAGGATTTTTTGAAAAATCAGCAAACATTATATTTTTTGTTGTTGGTTCAATTGCTATCAAAGCTTGACACTTAATTGGTTTACTCATTAACTTTAAAGCCAAAACACCACTTAAACTATGAACACAAAGTATATAATCAGAAATTTCCAACCCTTTCAGGATTTCGAATACCGCTTCAACAAGATTATCCAAATTAAATCCTGTTTGACTATGAATCGGACTCCTACCTGTATTCGGAAAATCAATCGTTAAGTAACCTATTGAGGAAGGAAGTTTTTCAAGTATTGGTAGAAAATTTTCATAACTCGGTATCAAACCAGCACCATTTAAACAAACTAGTACTTTATTTCTCTTTTTATAAGTAACAGAGAAACAACCAATCTTTGTAGTTACTTCAAATCGGTTCATATCAAAATAACTCTTTCTAAACAACAATTCACTTAACATTCTTAGGTTTTATTTTATCACGTTCAAAAGATTTTCTCAAATGCTCTTTTTTGCTAAAAAACCTTCCAAATCTTGTTCATGCTGATACTTGATGGCTGCCTTTTTGTCTTTTTCAAAAATGGTCTTCGTTAGGTCGATATGGTTGATAGCTGCAATTGCCACTGTGTAGTGAATGATATCTGCCAACTCCTTTGCCAATTCCTCGTTTGAATCTTGGACACCCTCTTTTCTACCTGAACGTCCATTTAAAACCTCAGCGACTTCTCCAACTTCTTCTACTAGTTTGATAAAAAGTCCTTCTTCTGTTCTAGATTGTTGGTAATGATCAAGTAAATATTCCTCTAGTTGTCTAACTGTTAAATCTCTCATCCTTCTCCTTGCAACAAAAAAACGGGACAGAGTCCCGCCTTTTATTTTTCGTCAATAACGATTCTTACTTTTTTATCTTCAGTTGGGACAGAGTAGACAATCGTTCTTATCGCAGAAATGGTGCGACCTTTCCGACCGATCACTCGACCAACATCGCTAGGATCAAGGTCAAGGTGGTACTCCAAGAATTCAGGAGTATCTTCGATCTTGATGGTTAAGGCATCCGGTTGTGAAATCAAGGGTTTCACAATTGCAATAATAAGATTTTCAATCGTATCCATACATCAACCTACTTTATGATTATTTTGAGAATTTAGAATCGTGGAATTTCTTCAAGACACCTTCTTTTGAAAGGATGTTACGAACTGTATCTGAAGGTTGAGCTCCATCAGCCAACCATGCAAGAACGCGGTCTTCTTTCAAAGTTACTTGGTTTTCTTCAACAAGTGGATTGTAAGTTCCAACTGTTTCGATGAAACGACCATCACGTGGTGAACGTGAATCTGCTACGTTGATACGGTAGTAAGGTTTTTTCTTAGAACCCATACGAGTCAAACGAATTTTAACTGCCATTTTTATAAGTCTCTTTTCTATATTTTAATTTTCGGTGAAATAGACAAGCTATTTAGCACATGATCTATTATAACACATTTCATAGACCTGTCAAGAAAAAAACTTGACACTATTTAAAATTTTTTAATCGATCTCAAAGTAATAAGATCCTTCATTTTTGGAACCCGATTCAATCACATAGTTCCCAGGGGGAAGACCAGATACATCCAAGTGCTTCCCTTCAAATTCTTTGGCGAGGGAAGTCACTGTAATGGTAAAGGAAAATCCCTTAATTTGGCGGTAGGTATCATAATCCAAGGTCAGAATCCCTCGAAGATCTGTTTCTCCAGCTTTTTCAGCAGCCAGTAAGTCTCTTGCTAACTGATCTTCAAAATCGGGATTTTGGATTGGTAACTGAAGACGAACCTCGCTTACCTCGAGGCCCTGTTGATGGAATCGCTCTTTTATCTCTTGCTTTAATTGTTTAAATCCTTGAGATTCCGTAAAGGCTCTTTCGAAGAACGGAGCTACTAACCAACTGTTGTAATGTTGAGCCAGTTCTTCAGCCGTGTCATAATTTTTCCCAATTTCTTCTTTGGATAGGAGGCTTGCATAAAGAAAATCAAACTGAACCGTCTTACCCTCAACTCTTTCTTGATAGCTATAGGCATATTTGATCGACAGACCATGGAATTCAGCTTCTTTAAAATGTAGGTCTCCTTTAAATCCCGCTTCCTGATAAAAGCCAGAAATTTGCTCTTGGATTTTCTTTTCTTCTTGATCGATAAGAAAGAAGAAAAAACAAGTCAGGAGTGTGACCGCTATGAAGAATGCAAGAAGCAGATAGAGAAACCATTTTTTAATGTTGAATGGTATTGTCTTAAATATATTCATGCATTTTATGATACCAAAAAACTAGCCCGATAGCTAGTTTGAAATAAATCTTTACTTAAGGATAGCCAGTAACTCTTGATAGTCAGAAACAACATAGGTCGGAACTGCTGGACTGGTATTTTCTTTGTGATCCGGATTGTACCAGACAGTATCAATCCCCGCAGCATTTCCTCCAGCGATGTCCGCCGTCAAAGAATCCCCAATCATGAGAGCTTGTTCCTTGGCAAATCCTGGGATTAAGTTACTGATCTTTTCGTAAAAGGCCACTTCCGGTTTTTGAGTTCCTAATTGTTCAGAAATAAAGATTTCTTTGAAATAAGGGGTAATGGATGATTGCTTTAAGCGCCCTTGCTGAATCGCAGTAACGCCATTGGTAGCACCATAGAGCTGGTAACCTCTTTCTACTAGCTTAGCTAACAAGTCTTCTGCTCCTGGGAAAGTCTGTCCCTGTTGACTAATGTAGTCCTGATAACGGAGAGCCATCTCTTCACCATCTACCTCTCTACCAAAATGAGCAAAGGCGATGGCAAACCGGCTGTTTATCAAGTCTTTCTTGCTAATCTTCTTTTGCTCCAAATCCTTCCAGAGCCCCTGATTCATGGGTTTGTAGTAATCCTTAAAGGCTTGGATATCTTGAACCCCCTGATCTTGGAGAAATTGCGTTAAGGCTACTTCCTCTGCTGTATCAAAGTCCAATAAGGTATGATCTAGGTCAAAAAGTAAAAATGTATATGTCATTAAAAACGATCCTTCAATTTTTCTACAAATAAATAAGCTGCTGGGCAAGTGAGGGTATTCTTGATAGTCAGATGGTTGATCTGGTAGATTTTCTTGCGGTCTGTATGAGGAAATTCTCGGCAAGCCTTGGGACGCACATCGTAGATGGAACAGAGATTATCACCACCCAAGAAAGGGCAAGGCATGGATTTAAAAACCTTATCCCCATCTTCATCGACTTGAAGAAATTCCGCCTCAAAAGCTGGAAGCTTCATCTTGAAATACTTGGCGATGCGCGTGATATCTGCTTCTTTAAAATCGGGTCCTAGGGTCTTACAGCAGTTGGCACAGGCTGTACAATCAATTTCTTGAAAGACTTCATCGTGAATCTCTTGGGCTATTTTATCTAGATTTTTAGGAGGCTTCTTTTTCAGATTCGCCAATACCTTGCGGTGCTCCTTTTGTTTCTGGAGCGCTAACTGATGGTATTTTTCTAAATCAATTTCTTGAGACATAAACTACTTTCTAATTGCTAAATGGATAAAAGCATTATACCATACTCAACAAAAAAGAGCAGGTTAAAACAAATGGAAGACACCACTCATTCTATCCTACCCTCAAGATCTTCGATTAAAAGAAATCAATTTCCCATAGTAGCTACTTTTCCATCGCCTCATGACTTTTATCAGACGCTTTTGAGCTTGGACATATTGGCTTATTCTTCATAAGAACTTAGGCTTTTGGACCTTTCTCATCCAAACTCCAAGTTTCCTCAATGTAAGGAATGAATTGAGCCAAGGTCTTTGGATCCCCTTCAAAAGACATCAAGTATACCTTATCATCCTTTTGGAAGACCCAAGTAATGAGGTACTGTCCAGATTTAAGGATAATATTCAGCTGCAAGGCTTCATTTCCTGAGACAGTGGTCTTCGCTCCCCACATTTTCTCTACTTCTTTATTGTCTTTCCAATAATAAGCAATTCGGTTGGCAATCAACTCTGCGTTGAAGACTTCCCCTTCACCGACATTTGCTTTTTCTTTGGTATACCCGTTCATGGTAACGATATTGTAGGCACTTCCATCTGTAAATTGAATGCTGTCTCCGCCATCTATATCTGTAAATTTAATCCACTTGCTTGGGATATCGATATAACCATAATCTGCAGAACCAACTCGTTTGGTTTCGACAGAACTCTTGGTATCATCCGATGATTTTGACTCCACCTTGCTTGAAGTTTTTTTACTAGAGGATTTTTTACTCTTTTTTACCACCTCAGTGGAACTAGATTCAGATGACAACGGTTTTCTAGACTCTTTTTTAGGAGTGCTACAAGCTACAAGAGCAAGAGCTGATAAGACCGAGACAGTCGCTAGTAGGAACTTATTTTTCATCTTTTCTCTCCTTTGTGATGGATTTTGATACCTCTAGTTTATCACGTTCAATGAAGATTTGAAAGCGCTATTTGTCTAGTCCGATAGAAAAACGCCCCTATCGGGACGTTCGATTTGTTCTATGATTCAAGAGAATAGCTTATTCCTCATCCATTGATAAGACAGACAAGAAGGCTTCCTGCGGTACTTCTACCGAACCGATAGCTTTCATCCGTTTCTTACCAGCTTTTTGTTTTTCAAGAAGCTTGCGTTTCCGTGAGACGTCCCCACCATAACACTTGGCCAAGACGTTCTTACGAAGAGCCTTGATATCTGTACGGGCTACGATCTTATGACCAATAGCTGCTTGGATAGGCACTTCAAACTGTTGACGAGGGATAATCTTCTTGAGCTTCTCAACAATCAACTTACCACGTTCATAGGCAAAGTCCTTGTGAACGATAAAGCTGAGGGCATCGACGGTATCCCCATTGAGGAGGATATCCATCTTGACTAGTTTAGATGGACGGTATTCAGACAACTCATAGTCAAAGCTTGCATAACCACGAGTAGAGGATTTCAATTTATCAAAGAAATCAAAAACAATTTCCGCTAGTGGGATTTGATAGATGACATTGACCCGATTTTCATCGATGTAGTCCATGGTTACAAAGTCCCCACGTTTGCGTTGGGCTAATTCCATGACAGCTCCGACAAACTCTTGTGGTACCATGATTTGTGCTTTAACATATGGTTCTTCAATCGAAGCGATCTTGGTTGGATCTGGAAACTCAGATGGGTTGGACACATCCAGCACTTCTCCATCTGTCAAATTGACCTTGTAGATAACTGACGGTGCCGTCATGATCAAGTCAATGTTGAACTCGCGCTCCAAACGTTCTTGGATAACATCCATGTGAAGGAGACCCAAGAAACCACAACGGAAACCAAAACCAAGGGCTTGAGAAGTCTCAGGTTCAAATTGAAGACTGGCGTCATTGAGTTGCAACTTTTCCAGTGCTTCCCGAAGATCATTGTATTTGTTGGATTCGATCGGGTAAAGACCAGCAAAGACCATTGGGTTCATTTGCTTATATCCATGAAGAGGCTCAGCTGCTGGATTAGTAGCCAAGGTCACAGTATCCCCGACACGAGTATCCGCAACCGTCTTAATAGAGGCTGCAATATAACCAACATCTCCAGTCGCAAGGAAGTCACGACCCACTGCTTTAGGAGTAAAAATCCCAACCTCAGTCACATCAAAGGTCTTACCATTACTCATCAACTGGATGGTGTCGCCTGGCTTCACTAGGCCATTGACCACACGGACTTGAAGAATGACTCCCCTGTATGGGTCGTATACCGAATCAAAGATCAAGGCTTGCAATGGAGCGGCAACGTCGCCAGTAGGTGCTGGAACTTTCTCGACGATTTGTTCCAAAATCTCTTCAATCCCAATACCAGCTTTGGCAGAAGCTAGGACTGCCTCACTGGCATCCAAGCCGATCACATCTTCCACTTCTGTCCGCACACGTTCTGGATCTGCAGCTGGTAAGTCAATTTTGTTAATGACTGGCAGGATCTCCAAATCATTGTCCAGTGCCAGATAAACATTGGCTAGGGTCTGCGCCTCAATCCCTTGAGCAGCATCGACTACTAAAATCGCCCCTTCACAGGCTGCGAGCGAACGAGAAACCTCATAGGTAAAGTCCACGTGTCCTGGTGTGTCAATCAAGTGGAAGATATATGTCTCCCCATCTTTAGCCGTATAGTTCAACTCGATGGCATTGAGCTTGATGGTAATCCCACGTTCCCGTTCTAGATCCATGCTATCTAGGAGCTGAGCTTGCATTTCTCGACTAGAAACGGTCTCGGTTTTCTCTAAGATTCGGTCCGCCAAGGTTGACTTTCCGTGGTCAATGTGGGCGATAATCGAGAAGTTCCGAATTTTCTCTTGTCGTTTCTTTAATTCTTCTAAATTTGGCATAATCATCTTCCTAGTAAAATTAATCGTACTCTTCATTATAACAAAAAAGATAGGCCTTTGCCTATCTTAATTCATTATTTTCAAAAATCGCTTCTGCGTTCTATTTCCCTCATAGCCTATTCGTTCGTAAAAAACATGGGCTTCTTTTCGATGAGAGGCAGAACTCAAACGAATAAAGGCATAGTTATGTTTTTGAGCAAGAGCTTCAATTCGCTCCATCAACTGCCGACCGATCCCACATCCTTGGGCAGAAGGGAAAACAGCAAGTCCTAAAACATTTAAACCAGGATCGCTATATATACTCTCATAGGCTTCAGCTTCGACATAACCAAGAATATTGCCTGTTTGGTCATCTTCGTATACAAAGCAAAAGTGACCCGAGTCTGGCTCATTAAATTTATCGATCTGAGCTGCTACTTTCTCAAGGGTCGAATCATACTCCAATGCTTGGTGGCACAAATCTCGAATTTGACCTGCATCTTTAACTTGAACGGTACGAATCATACTTCAACCTCCATGAAGTCTTTTTTATTTATTCTATGCCTTATCCCTAAAAAAATCAAGCATTAAAAATATGTTAACAGATTATTGAATCATACTATTTAATTCGAATTGAAATAATTAATTAACAATAAAGGATTTCTATTTACTTTTTCGATTTAATTCGCTATAATGAGTTGTAATGTAAAAGGAGGTGAAGCTCTTGGCAAGAGGACGTGGAAAAGCAAGCCCACAGGATAAAGAGGCTTTGCGCATTATTTCCGAAAAAATAAGAGAACTATTAAAGGTTCAAAATAAGAAACAGGTCGATTTATCTCGAACAACTGGTATTCCAGCTAGTACTTTGACGGGCTATGTAAAAGGAACTTCTCTCCCAGTTAGTGAGAATTTAGAAAAGATTGCTAGCTTCTTTGAAATTCCTATTTCTGATCTAGACCCACGTTATGGTCAACCAGATACCTTGGAGGATTCTAAGATTGAGTTTATCTATAAGCAACTAGATGAGGATTTTCAAGACTCTCTCTTAGAGGAAGCCAATCGCTTATTGGTTTTACAAGCGGAGCGCAAGCGTATTGAGAAGAAATATACACCCTATACAGTCTTTGACAGTTATGCTGCGAGTCAAAGTGCTTCTAAGGGAGATTTAGTTTGGTTTGATCAAAAACTAGCCTATGATTTAGCACTTTGGATTCATACTGACTCGCTAGAGCCAAAATATCCAAAAGGATCTGTTGCCCTAATCAAGCAAACTTTCTACGATACTGCTGGTGCCATCTATGCCATTGAGTACGATGGGCAAACCTTGATCAAGCGTGTCTTCCGTGAAGCCCAAGGAATCCGTCTTGTTTCGTTAAATAAAAAGTATAGTGACAAGGTCATCCCCTTAGAAGAGGAACCAAGAGTAATTGGAAAAGTCATTGCTAGCTTTCTTCCTGCTAAGGAGGATGAGTTATGATTCGATTGATTGCTATCGATTTAGATGGAACTCTTTTATCACCAGATAAAACCATTAGCCCTGCTAATCGGCAGGCTCTTTTGAACGCTGAAGCTGCTGGCGTAGACGTCGTCATTTGTACGGGACGCCCCCTATCTGGTGTCCGTCCAATCTTTGAAGAAATTGGTTTCAAAAGCAACCATTCCTATTCGGTGATTAATAACGGTTGTACCACTGTCAAATCTTCAGATTGGTCCGTCATTACCTATGATGCCTTATCTGAAGAAGATTTGGTTTATCTCGATCAATTGACTCAGGAAATTCATCCTCAATTAAGTTTATTCGATTTAAATCGATATATCATTTTGAATCGGGATCCTTCAGAAATAGCCAAAATGGACGCTAGTATCGTTTCTGCTGTGCCTGTATCATTGGGATTGCGAGAAGTCCTTGAGGCACAACCAATTTTCCAAGGGATGTTTATTGATCAGAAAGAACAGATAGATGCCTTTCAAGAGACCTATGAAGAAGCATTAGCCCAGCGCTTCCACACCATTCGCTCTCAACCTATTCTCTTTGAAATTCTTCCCAAAGGCGTAAACAAAGCGACTGGTTTAAAAGCTCTTGCTGAACACCTGGGCATTCCTAGAGAACAGATCATGGCTATCGGAGATGAAAACAACGATATTGAAATGATTGATTACGCGGGTCTTGGAGTAGCTATGGGCAATGCTCCAGACGCTATCAAAGCCTTGGCTGATGTTACTACAACTTCTAATGAAGAAGACGGTGTCGCTACTGCTATCAAGCGTTATGTTTTACAAGCACAGAACTAGAAAAGGAAAAACAGATGAAATACCCTACATTACTAGAACGATTTTTAACCTATGTCAAAGTCAATACTCGCTCTGATGAGACTTCAACAACAACTCCTAGTACACCTTCTCAAGTAGAGTTTGCAAAGAATGTGCTGCTCCCTGAAATGGAACGAGTTGGACTGCAAAAAGTTTATTATCTTCCAAACGGTTTTGCTATTGGAACTCTTCCAGCAAACGATCCAAGTCTTACACGAAAGATTGGCTTTATCTCACACATGGATACGGCTGATTTCAATGCGGAAAACATCAGTCCTCAAGTCATTGAAAACTATGATGGTGGCACTATTGCTCTTGGTGATTCTGGTTATTCGCTAGATCCTGCTGACTTTGATAACCTCCACAACTACAAGGGGCAAACCTTGATCACTACAGACGGTACGACCCTCCTTGGTGCTGATGACAAATCGGGAATTGCTGAAATTATGACAGCCATTGAATACTTGACTGCTCACCCTGAAATCAAACATTGTGAAATCCGCGTTGGATTTGGACCGGATGAAGAAATTGGGATTGGAGCAGACAAGTTTGATGCAGAAGATTTCAATGTGGACTTTGCTTATACCGTGGACGGTGGACCTCTTGGTGAATTGCAATACGAAACCTTCTCTGCTGCAGGCGCTGAAATCACCTTCAAAGGCCGTAATGTTCACCCAGGAACTGCTAAGAACCAAATGGTCAATGCACTTCAGTTAGCCATTGACTACCACAATCAACTTCCTGAAGAAGACCGTCCTGAAAAAACAGATGGCTACCAAGGTTTCTACCACTTGATGAATGTGGATGGGACTGTTGAAGAGGCTCACGCAAGCTACATCATCCGTGACTTCGAGACAGAGAATTTCGAAGCTCGTAAGGCAAAGATGGAAGAGATTGCAAGTAAGATGAACCAAGAGCTTGGTGCAGAAAGAGTCCTTTTAACACTTAAAGACCAGTACTATAACATGAAACAAGTTATCGAGAAAGATATGACACCTGTCAACTTGGCTAAGGAAGTTATGGAAGATCTGGGCATCACACCTATTATTGAACCAATCCGTGGTGGGACAGATGGCTCTAAGATTTCCTTCATGGGAATTCCAACTCCAAATCTCTTCGCTGGTGGCGAAAATATGCATGGTCGCTTTGAATACGTCAGCCTTCAAACCATGGAACGTGCTGTCGACACCATCATCGGTATCGTTACCCATTCCTAATTCAGTGTTTTGTTTTTTATTTCTTCTGTTAAAATAACAAAGAGTCTCAGGACAAAATATCTAGTCTCTCGAAACTTTCCTTAGGTGAGTCGACGTCACGAACTCAAGAAGTTCGATGACTTAGTTTTGAGCCTAAGGTCTCAAAACGCCCGAGTGCCTGAAACAAAATTGTTTCAGGCACTTTTCTCACTGCGGAAAGTTTTAGAACTACTTAACTGTATCAAAAAATGAGCTCATGTTTTTAAATAGTCAGCTAACTATTTTATATAATAAACAGTTTGTTTTTATCCTAAAAAAGCTTCGGTTATTTTGACCGAAGCTCTTTTTCTATTCATCTAGATATACTACCTGACTAAACTGGCTGTTAATCTGGTCTTGGTAAGTCTCATAAATTGAAAGAGGGATTCGCAAGCAAGTATCTGCTGCATGTCCTGCAAAAGGACGATGTGTCAGAAGGGCTACTTTTCTTCCCTTTTCATGCTCCTGCTTCAAACGATCTATGAGTCTAAGAATCTGGCTCGAATCTTCTGAAGCGATTGGATCAACCAATAAGCTCCATTGACTCCAATCTGGAGCCTCATCCTCACCACAGATGGAAAGTATAGTAAGAAACCCTTTCGCCAACTTGACCGAATCCAGCTGTTAAATCCAAAGGACGTAATTTTAGCTCAGGACATAGTTGCTCCTTCTCTTGTCGCTCATACAAGTAAAGATTATATGAAAACTGGAGATAAAAAGGGATCCATACGGCTCAGGTCACTCACTTCTTCCATCTCGAAGCCTCTATGAAAATGCCTCTAAGATAGATGAGAAACGATATGGGCATCCGTTTGGCAATCCGTTGGATCAATTCATCGTCTGAAACATCCTTCAGAATATGCTTAGGCCATTGATCCGAACCAAAAAGTTTTCAACAGCTTGCTGATAGGCTTCTTCTAGACTTGTTCCAAACCCATGAAAGTGCACCGACTGAATGAATCTGTGTATTGAGGACTTTTGTCACTTTCTCAATTGGAAAGACAGGGAGTTTAAAGAAAATACGATCTAGAGTGGGTTCAAATAGGGCTGTCAAACCCTTCATGGTAGGGTGAGGAAGATCTAACAGATGGTCGCCTAATTTTAAGCATAAAGCCTGGTGGTAGATCGAATAACCCAAAGCCATGGACATGGTCGAGAAAGAATCGGATGCAAAAGGATTGACCTCAAGAATATAAAATTGGTAACTCTTTGGATCTAGTGCAAACTTGATAGAGGTCGCTCCAACCAGTCTCAAAGTGCCGGACAATAGACAAAGGCTGCCTCTCTCAAGGTCTGATGCTCTGTATCCGTCAGCGTCAGACTTGGGATGACTTGATAAGAATCGCTGGAATGGATCCCCACCGGGTCGACACTCTCAATGTTACCCGCAAGGTAATAATTATCCTGACGATCTCGGACAACGATGTATTCCAACTCCTTGAAAGCCAACTGTCGAGAACTCCAACAAACACTGAGCCTTGTGGCGATACTTCTAGTCCATTTTCGACAGCATCACATAAATCATCCAAGTTATTAGCAATCCGACGACCTTGCCCATGCTTGCTGGCAAGTGGCCAAACAACAATTGGAAATTGGATCTGCTCCGAAAACTCAATAGCCTCTCGACTGTTGAAACCAAGGATGAGGAAGGAACTTGATAACCCAGATCCTGTAAAAATGACTTTTGGTCTGCCTGATGATAAAAAGTTCGGTATTGCCTAAGCGAAGTTCCTAAAATACGAATTTTATGCTCTTTGAGAAATCCGATTTCTTCTAATCGGAATAAAAGCCCAAGGACTTGCTTATCCGCAAAAGACAACAGTAGATTCTTTTGTTTTCGACGCTAGAAGAGCATCTTTGAGACTGTCCAACTTTAAACGAATAACCGAAAGAGCATCTCCTGCTTCTTTGGTGATGTCGTTCTCGTCTCCACAATAGAGGACTTCTGTCTGGTAACCACGTTCTTTTAATAAGGGACAAGACGTGAGTGCTCCAAGCAAACTGACATCATTGAAGGATTCTGCACACAACAGCGTTACTTGATTCATGACCATAACTCCTCCCTTCTTTCGTCTAATTTACTTTCAATCAAATCCATAAATTCATCATAGAAATAGAGACTTTCTCTTGGTCCTGGACTGGACTCAATATGGTAGAGGACACCTATCAAGGGAAGGTAGCGATGACGAAAGGCCTCAATCGAGTGATCATGAAGCTCCTCATGCGTGATCAGAAAATCACGTGGAAGAGTATCGCGTTCAATGTTGTACTGGTGATTCTGGCTAGTGATTTCGACTTTTCCGGTAGCAACCTCTTTTACAGGAATGTTGAGTCCTCGATGAGGACTTTTTAGTTTCGTGAGGCTTCCTCCGTGGGCAAGGGCCAGTAATTCTGCCCCCAAGCCGATCCCCATAATCGGAATATGAGGATCGATATTTAGCAAATAACCTGGCAAATACTATCGATATGATGAGGGATTCCCTGGACCACTGGATAGAATGATCGCCATCTGGCTGCAAATCCTTTAATTCCTTCAATTTAACTGAATAAGGAACGACCGTGACGTTACAACCTCGTGCAATCAATTGACGCAAAACGGAATGCCGTAATCCCAAGTCGATCAAGACGATACTCTTCCCAAATCCTGGTGCAGCATAGGGGGTTTTAGTCGACACCTGACGGACTTGGTCAAAAGGCAAGACAGTTGCCCGAAGTTGATCTAAGATATGCTCAATCGCATCCCCTTCATTGACCACTGTAGCCTTCATGCTTCCATGTTCAGTGACAATTTTAGCCAGCTTTCGAGTATCGACTCCTTGAATCCCTGGAATATTGTGTTTTTTCAGGTAAGCATCTAAGGATAACTGTTTGCGCCAATTACTTGGATGACTCGCTAATTGGTGCACTACCACTGCTAGACACCCAGGAAAAATAGATTCATAATCATCTCGGTTTATCCCAGTTGTACCAATAACTGGAAAAGTAAAGGCTAATATTTGCCCCTTATAGGACTGGTCGGTAATCAACTCCTGATAACCCGTCATGGCAGAATTTAAGACCAATTCCCCACTGACATATGTATCAGCTCCAAAACCAGTTCCTTCAAAAACCGTCCCATCTTCTAATACTAAGAGACGTTTTACCATAAATTCTCCTTACAAACTCCAAAAAGAAAAGTGAGAAAAGACCACCTTTTTGTAGACTCCCTCACTTATCCTTTCTATTTTCTTACTCTATTATTTCCGTCCAGCTAAAACCGCTTCGATGATAGCCATGCGGACAAAGACACCGTTGGTCATTTGCTCCACGATGCGTGATTTAGGAGCTTCTACCAAGTGGTCAGCAATCTCCACATCACGGTTTACTGGAGCTGGGTGCATCAAGATGGCTGTGTCTTTCATACGATCATAGCGTTCTTGTGTCAAGCCATGCAAACGATGGTAGTTCTCTTTTGAGAAGAGAGACTCATAATCATGACGCTCGTGTTGCACACGGAGGAACATCATAACATCAACCTCTTCGATCACTTCATCAATCGTCACAAAGGTTCCATAATCTTCAAACTCTGCACTTCTCCATTCGTCTGGACCCGCAAAGTAAAGAGTTGCTCCCAAGCGTTTCAAGATTTGCATATTAGATTTTGCCACCCGTGAGTGATCCAAGTCACCAGCGATACAAACCTTAAGTCCATCAAAGTGACCAAACTCTTGATAGATGGTCATCAAGTCTAGCAAACTTTGACTTGGGTGTTGACCAGATCCATCTCCCCCGTTGACAATAGAGGCTGTGATGGTTGGACTTTCAATCAATTGCTTGTAGTAGTCTACTTCTGGGTGACGGATGACGCAGATATCAACTCCGAGAGCTGACATGGTCAAAATAGTATCGTAGAGAGTTTCTCCCTTGTTTACAGAGCTCGTTTTTCACATCAAAGTCAAGGAGGTCACAACCTAATTTTCAACTCAGCCACTTCAAATGCTTTGTGCGTACGTGTTGACGACTCAAAGAAGAGATTAGACACGATGTGTTGCTCATCGTAATGAGCTTTTGCTCCATTTTTAAACTCAATCCCACGCTTAATCAAAGCCATAACTTCTTCGTTTGATAAAGCTTCCATTGAGACAAGGTTTTTAAGTGCGATTTGATTTGTAGACATGTTGTAACTCCATTCCAAAGATATGCATATGTGAAAACGATACAGGAGGCTTCCTCAGTCGCTCCTGTATATAGCGACGATTTGAAAACTACCTTATTCACTCACCTCGATCAAGATGCGATCTTGACCATCCAACTCAGTCATCTCGACAATGATTTCCTCTGATCGACTTGTTGGAATGTTCTTTCCAACATAGTCTGGTCGGATCGGCAATTCTCTATGACCACGATCCACTAGGACTGCCAGGCTGACACGCGATGGACGTCCACGACTGACAAGATTATCGATGGCTGCTCGAATGGTCCGACCTGTATAAAGGACATCATCAATCAGGATGACATCTTTGCCAGTAATATCTACTGGTAAAACGGTTGAATCTTCTGTTACTTTGATATCATCACGGAAAGGCTTGGTATCCAATTCACAGACTGGAACTTCTATTTGTTCTAGCTGTGCTAACCTTTCTTTGATGCGATTGGCAATGAAAACGCCACGAGTTTTGATCCCTACCAAAACAATTTGGCTCAGATCCTTATTCCGTTCAATGATTTCATAAGTGATGCGTGTAATCGCTCGCTTCATGGTCAAATCATCAACGACTTCTTTGATCTTCATCTTTTCCTCCTAATTGATAGAAAAAAAGCCTCCCTTTATCAAGGAGGCTTCAGAAAAATACTAAGAGATAAGACCTAGAACGCATCTAGTTCACCTCTTATTTTGATCAGACTCCTTGCCTGCCTCACGGGACAGGATTAAAGGACTATTTAATTATCCATACTATATCACAGTTTATAGAGGGATGCAAGAAAAAACTTATTTTTTTCTACTAATGTTCGGATTTTTATCAACAAATCTTCTATTTAATAATGATCTGTTCCTTTTTTACCAATCCTCTTCAGGGCAAACAGGCAACATCCAGCTATTAAATAAGCGACAAAAATGATCGTCGCCATCTTAGCGACATAGAGCCAGCCAAAACGATTGACATTGATAAAGAAATAAGGGAAAGGACTGTCTTTAGCGCCAGGTACTGGCCATTTAAGGACCAAACCGTTTATCAATGCAAAGACCATATAGAGCAAAGGAAGCAAGGTCCAAGCTAATGGATCCGACTTACGGTACTGTTTGGGTTTATCAATGACCAGGGTATCAAAGAAGAACATCAAAGGAACAATGTAATGACAGAGGAAGTTTTCCAAGCGGTAAAACTTCTCAGGTGTCGCGATCGGTGCTAGCATGAAGTGGTAGATGACACAGGTGATCATGATAGACATGGTGACACCACCCTTCAAGCGAAGATAGCCCTGGGTCTGGGTCGAACGACCACGAAGCATGCGCCAAACCATATCTCCCATGAAGAACATGACCAACATGTTAGACAAAATGGTGTAATAAAGCATCATCCCAAAGCCACCATGCTTAGTGAGTTGCAGATAAACACCGATGACACTTAAGATAAACAATAGAAAACGATAACTAAACAATAGTTTGAATTTCATAGTATTCTCCTGAAAGAAAAGGGCTAGGCCCTTCTTCTTATTCTTAGATCTTCTTCACAAATTCTGATTTGAGTTTCATTGCGCCAAATCCATCAATCTTACAATCAATGTTGTGGTCGCCTTCAACGATGCGAATGTTTTTCACGCGCGTTCCTTGTTTCAAATCTTTTGGTGCACCCTTGACTTTAAGGTCTTTAATCAAGGTGACGGTATCGCCATCAGCCAATTTGTTTCCGTTGGCATCAATCGCTACGACACCATCTTCTTCCACAACTTCAGCTGGGTTCCATTCATAAGCGCACTCTGGACAGACCAAGAGGGCACCATCTTCATAAACATATTCAGAGTTACATTTTGGACAGTTTGGTAAGTTATTCATTTCAATCTCCTTAGCAAAATTAACTCCCATAGTATACCATGAAAGGGAAATTTTGACAAATACTGCTATACTGTAGCATTTTGTATAAAACAGGAGGCAACTCGGCCTCCTAGAATCGATGATAAAGCTTAAACTTCTTGTAATTCCTGAATGTCTCGAATCACGCGCACGCCTGCTTGACTCTTATTCTGTAATTCTTCGTCCGAGTATTGCAAGGTATTGATCAAGATACTTTGCATGCCGATACTTTTCGCCACAGCCACATCTGTAGTGAAGTCATTCCCTACCATGACCGTTTTATTCGGATTCAACTGGTGATCTTTGATGACTTTCACGAGAAATTCGCGCTGAGGTTTGCGAATCCCTGCATCAGACGACAGATAAATGTCGTGGAAAATCTCTCTCAAGCCAACTAAATCAATCTCTGGGTTGGTAAAGTCCGCTTGCGCATTGGATAAGAGATAGATCCGACAACCTGCAACTTTCATATCTTCTAAGACTTCTTTCGTGTGCGGGTAAAGCTCCAATCGTTTACGAGAGAGGACACGGAAGGTCCGAGCAATCAAGCGTCCCCACTCTTTGAGATGATGGACACTGGCTCCTGTTGGATGACTCTCTAGATAGAGTTGAACGAAAATCACGGTCAAGTCTATCTCCGGATAAGTGACCTTTTTTTCCTTAGCGATACCTTCCTCCGCTTGCTTCACCAACTCCTTATAGCGGACTTGCAAACTTTCCCCAGTATAATGAGCTCCATAGGACTGGTAGATTTGGGCCATGGTCTCCCACAAAACTGGACTCGACTCATCGGTTTCGATATCGACTAAGGTTCCATAAAAATCAAAGATATAGTTTTTAAATGCGTACTTTTGCTGATTCATCTCTTTCTCCCGTTACAAACATGGTAAAGGTGGCCTTACAGACATTGGCACCTTCCTGATTAGTAATATCGACATCGACAACCCGAGTTGTCCGCCCACTGTGGACACATTCCCCGTGAATCGTTAGGACATCTCCTAGGCGCCCTGCTTTCAAATAATTGATGGAAGACTGCAAGGTCACACCATCTACTCCCTGTGAAATAACGACCAAGCCACTGATCTGGTCACACAAGGTAAAGAGATAGCCACCGTGCGCGTTTCCATAATAATTAAGTGATGATTCAACGACCTTGGTTGTCACAACAACATGGCCATCTCTCATGGTTTTGATCTCGTAATTTTCAAATGCAGCAATGGCATCAAAGTGAAAATCCTTCATGTTAAAACCTCTTCCCTCTATATAAGGTATTCCTAAACTCTTCCATCATACTATTTTTTTCCACTTCTTACAAGAATAAGAAAAGAGCTGGTGTACCCAACTCCTTAATAGCGAAATTTTTCCCAACCATCATCTGTCCGTTTACGATAGTAGTACTCGGATAAGTCTGGATCCTCCATCACTTCTAGCAGAGGAAGCATGTCGTAGGACAAGTCCAACTTTTTTAATTGGTCCTTCTCAACCCAAGAAACTTCTCCTTCTTCAGACGATCTTAGCTGGCCGGTGAATTCTGTCGCCTTGTAGCAAAAGACGATATAGCGACCTCCCTCATCTGGCTCCCAGTCTTTAACTGCGACCAGTTTTGGATCTGCAATTGTCAGTCCTGTCTCTTCGTAGACTTCACGAATGACGGATTCTACCAAACTTTCTCCTTCTTCAATGTGGCCACCTGGAAAAGCATAGCCAGCCCAGTGAGTCTTTTCAGGTGAGCGGTATTGGAGGACTACTTTCCCATTTTCAAGATCTTCGACCATGCAAAGATTGCACAGTATAGTAGGCGTTGTACGTGACATATATTTCCTTTCTATGATATTGACAATTAATCAATATAAACTTTTTTCTTTATCTCTTTTTCATCACAAAGGGATTTACCAGCTCATGGTATTCATCATAGGCATCCAAAAGAGAGCCTCTCTGAAAGACAATTGACTTCTCTTTTAAATAATACTCCGAGTGAATCGTTACCGAACCATGACATCACTGCTAAAGAACAACTCAATGAATAATACCAGGATCAGGCTAGCAAAGAGACTAAAAAGTAGCCCCCCTCGACATTCTTCCAACTGACTATTTGTGTCCGATAGAAGGGATACCAGTTGTAAATGAAAACGAAAAACGTTCTTGCCTTAAATAATGATCAATAGGATATGAACACCTAATCGAAGCCAATGATCAATTAGAGGCGTATCTGGATCACTATTTTTACTATCTAAGAATAGGCTGAGCGATAATAAAAGTAAAAGAAGGGCAATGATCAATCTCAGAGAGAGCTTCACGCCCCCAATAGCAAGAGTTGCTAGAAAGCCAAAAAATGGCAACGGGCTAAATAAAAATGACAAAAAACTAAAATAGAGCATAAACGAAGAGAGTATCAATAAGCCGTATACAATCAACTTAGTGAAAATTGAGACTCTTATACCTTCTCTTTTCATTTTTGACAGTGAATAAATGACATAGATCATATAGATAAAAAGTAGCATATTGAATCATTCCTATTTTTTACAGATTATATTAATAGTTTAACTAAAACCTATTCAAAATACAACTAAAGACACTAACTTATCAGTAGTAATCCATCTCTGATCAAAGTCTCTTCACTTCTGCTGCTACCTTCTGGAGATGCTGTTCCCGCATGCTAGCGGTGTTCACATCCCGGCCGACTTCTCCCAAAATGCAAACGCGCTTTGTTTTAATCCCACAATGGTTCAAGACGGCATTCTTCAAAACAGAGATGCCGTAACTATCAGGAATGTTGAGAGGGCCTGAAAAGATTTTGTACCACCAAGTAGGCGCCATGGAGGTCGCATAAATACTGGCCGTTTTCCCTTTTAATAACTTTTTAAATTGCTTGCCTCTGAGGTAATTCCAGATAAAGCTTCCCTGATCATTGGCCGAGTAGGCAATCCCAGGTGTGAAGACCCGATCAATCCAACCTTTCATAAGGCTCGGCATACTACTCCACCAGATGGGATAGACAAAGATCAGGTGATCCGCCCACTGGATCCATTCTTGAGAACGAAGGATAAAGGAATCTTCCTCCATCCGCTTTCGATAACCATAGCGAAGAACAGGATCAAAGTCCTCTTCATTGAGATTGATCACTTTAAGCTCGTGGTGCTTTAATTCAATAGTTTCGACAATGGTTTGAAAAATAGCCTGACAGTAACTTTCCTTATCCGGATGCCCATTGATGACTAGAATTTTCATTCGACTTCTCCTTCATTTATTTGGTTCTTTCTATCTCTTTTATTTTTTTACTTGATTAATTGATAATGGTTCAAAGATTGATAGATACGTCCTTTAGGAATTTTTATTTGAAGAACACATCATCCGCAATTCCTTAACGGGTTTTCCAAGTTTAAGCATTTTTTCTAGGCCATCCAAAGTAAAACCCATTTTTTGATAGAAAGCAATGGCTCGCTTATTCTCTTTCAATACCCATAAATAAATTTCAGAGAAATGATTGAGAGCAACAAATGCAGCATGCATTAACTTTTCACTCACACCTTTTCCATAGTAATCTTTTAAAACATATAAGGCGATGATTTCACCAGCTTGAATGGCCTCATCACGAAAATTTCCATAGCTGATAAATCCAACGACCTTCTTTCCATCCATCGCAATCAATGTATTTTCTGGATACTTTTGACTAAAGAAACGACATCTATCTAATGTCATTGTCTCCTGAAATTCCGCGGGTAAAAGATCGTCATATGCCTCTCTCCACGTTTGCCAATGAACGAGAGATTTTCCTTCTATCTCTTCAGAAGTTTCCATTGTTTTAATGATAATCTTCATTCGCTTTATCCTATCTAATCCAATGCCTTGACTTCCAACATCATATCACGGATTTGCGCTGCTAACTCAAAGTCAAGCACTTCGACGGCTTCTTGCATCTGGCCTTGCAACTTCTTGACCAGTTCCTTGCGCTCTTGGCGGTTGAGACTGGTGATATCCACTTCCTTGTCCTCTTCCTTGGCCACAGCCTTGGTAACAGAGATCAGGTCACGGATTTCCTTCTTAATGGTTTGTGGCACAATGCCATGCTCTTCGTTATAAGCCATCTGGATTTTACGACGACGGGCTGTTTCATCAATGGCTTTTTGCATAGACTGAGTCATGGTGTCCGCATACATGATGACGTGACCCTCACTATTACGGGCTGCACGACCAATGGTTTGAATGAGGCCGCGTTCATTACGAAGGAAGCCTTCCTTATCAGCATCGAGAATAGCAACCAGACTGACTTCCGGAACGTCAATCCCTTCGCGAAGAAGGTTGATCCCGACCAAGACGTCAAAAACGCCCAGACGCAAATCACGGATAATCTCCGTCCGCTCCAAGGTCTTAATATCTGAGTGCATGTATTTGACCTTGACCCCCATTTCTTTGAAATAGTCGGTCAAGTCCTCTGCCATCTTCTTGGTCAGGGTGGTAACAAAGGTCCGCTCTCCACGTTCTACACGCGCATTAATTTCACCCAAGAGATCGTCCATTTGACCCATGGTCGGACGCACTTCCACTCAGGATCGAGTAGACCTGTCGGACGAATGATCTGCTCGATGATGGTATCGGTTTGTTCCATCTCATAATCACCCGGTGTCGCAGACACATAGACGATCTGGTGGACATGGCTTTCAAACTCCTCACGACGTAGTGGCCGGTTATCCAAGGCAGACGGCAAACGGAAACCATAGTTGACCAGCATTTCCTTGCGTGAGCGGTCTCCATTGTACATGCCCTTGATCTGTCCCATGGTCATGTGACTTTCATCGATCATAATGAGAAAATCTTCTGGGAAGAAGTCAAGAAGGGTGTAGGGAGGCTCTCCTTCACTCCGGCCATCCATGTGACGGGAGTAGTTTTCGACGCCATTGGTGTAGCCCATCTCTCGTAGCATTTCAATATCGTATTCGGTCCGTTGTTTCAAACGTTGAGCTTCCAAAAGCTTGCCTTCTTTTTCAAAGACCTTTAACTGCTCTTCAAGTTCCGCTTGAATCTTGGCAATGGCCACTTCCATATGGTCGTCATTGGTCACGAAGTGGGTAGCTGGGAAAATTGCCAAGTGGTCCACTTCACCAAGGACTTGACCAGTCAGAGCTTCAACCTCACGAATGCGGTCAATTTCGTCCCCGAAAAACTCAACACGAAAGGCATGCTCATCACGCGAAGCTGGGAAAATCTCGACCACATCCCCACGAACACGGAATTTCCCCCGTTGAAAGTCGATGTCATTGCGCTCAAACTGGATGTCCACCAGGTCATTGAGTAGTTTATCACGAGAAATCTCCAGACCTGGACGCAGACTCACTACGCTATCGGCATATTCCTTCGGCGAACCCAAACCGTAAATACATGAAACAGATGCGACAACGATGACATCGTTACGCTCTAACAATGCTGAAGTCGCGGAGTGACGAAGCTTGTCAATCTCATCATTGACTGAGCTATCCTTTTCGATGTAGGTATCGCTCGAAGGCACATAGGCTTCTGGTTGGTAGTAATCATAGTAAGATACGAAGTACTCGACCGCATTCTCCGGGAAAAATTCCTTGAACTCTCCATAGAGCTGGCCTGCTAGCGTCTTATTGTGGGCGATGACCAAGGTCGGTTTATTGACTTGGGCAATGACCTGGCTCATGGTATAGGTCTTCCCCGTACCAGTCGCTCCCATCAGGATTTGCGCCTTCTCACCACCCTCGATGTTATCCACCAACTGTTCAATAGCCTGCGGTTGATCCCCAGACGGTTGGTATTTGGAAACGAGTTTAAATTTGTTATCTGTAATTCGATTAATCATCTCTTTGTCCTCACATATATAGACCTTATTTTACCATAAATCACTAGAATTCTCTGAGATGAGGAATGAAGAGGGAAGACAACATGTTACAAAATGATCCGTTAAATCGGGATATGTCCGAATTACAACATCATTAATTAGACACGCATTAGCATGGAAACTAAACAAGACTCTCGCAATTACTTCGAAAGTCTTGTCTTTTATTCTAAAACCATGAAATACGTAATTAACATCAATGTCATTGATTTACAAATTAGCAAGGTTCGCTCATCAGTATCATTTTTATTTACTACTTAACTTCTTGATTCCTTACCAAGAGGTAGAGAGTCGCTCCAAGTGAACTTACAAGTCCAAAAACGTAAATACAGAGTTGCAAATTGGAAGCACTACCTAATATGGTATCCGCAACAATATTATAAAATAGATAACTAGTCAATGGTTCCACTACTCTTTCTATGAATGGTTGTACCAAAATAGGAAAAAGTAGCAAAATAGCTAAACTCCCCATTGGACTTTTGAAAAAATAACTTAAGAAGTAAGAAATCAAAAAGTATTGGATGGAGCCAATCAAATAGAAACTGAAAATTTCTAAACTGACACCATTTTCGCTACTAAAAAAATGAAACCATATAAGCAGTACAATGAAATATAAGGTTGATTGTAGTACTACATCACATAACTCTACGAACAGGATCCGAATTGAACTTAAGATCCTTTTTCCACTTACCAAATAAACTAGTTTTGTTTCGTGTGATTGTAACTCTACAAATACATTAACACTCCCAATACCAACAGAGAGCATTGATGCAAAAACAAGAGCTTGCTTTAAAGATAATTCTACAATTGTACCATTGATTGCAACTGGTAAAATACTTAAGAGACACACAAAACCTATCAAAAATGACTGTATGGTTATCTGGTACTTCACGGGTTTTAAACTATATTTTTTGACGATAAGACTGAAAAATACTTTTGCCATTCTTCCTCCCCATTCGAATCTTTTCTACAACCATTATGAACACCAAGAACAAGATCCCTTCTACTACTAAAAGTGTAAATCCATACAATTGGCTCGTTTGAGTCCCTTCAATTCGGCCAAAAGCAAATGACTTTGCTCCAATCAAAGGCAATAGATTTTCTATTTTAGAGGAAATTCCTCTTAGAATACCTGATAAACTGATTACCAATAATAAAACATCTGCAATTAATGAAGTCATTGATTTTTTCGTTACTATTACGAAAAGTAAAGCTAATAAAGTAAGAACGATTGCAAATATCATAACTCTTACCGTAACATCTAAGAACAAAGTCAATTCTAAATAATTCTTTAAAGTTGAATCTAGAAAAATGAGTAAGATAACAGCATTTACTATAGAAATTATTAAAGTAGAAAGTAACGATAAAACAATCGAACTTGCCATAAAACCCAGTAAGACGAACTTTCCAGTTTGGGATCAATAACTGAGTAAAATTATCATCACCAAATTGGTAATGGGTTGAATAAACAAGTGAAACCAAGATTGGCAAGAAAAATAACACTTGCTTGGTAGGGAGAGGATAAGAGGCATCCCTGACTGTATAGACTGGATTCGATGATAACATAGACGGATCAAGGTTAACTGCTTGGCCATTTCCTTCTACTAAGGCATTTATCACCTGGATATTTTTGAATTGTAAAAAAATATGATGACTCCCAAAAATAAGAAAAAAAGTGGATTTAAAAAGTAACTAAACTACAATATTTATAGAGGTCACTAAAAAAGGAACGTTTCAACATATTATTCACCTTCTTTCCCTTCGAGCGCCTTAAAATATGCTTCCTCAAAAGATCCAAACTGTTTCAAAATATCTTTTGTAGGAGCATCAATAACAATTTTCCCATTAGAAATACCAACTAGATGATCTACAGTTAATTCTAACTCACTCATATAATGACTTGTCATTAAGACAGTTTTACCTTCATTGACAAAAGACTGCAAAAAATTGCGTACCCAGCGTATACCCTCTGGATCTAGTCCATTGATTGGTTCATCTAAAATTAAGATATCAGGATTTGCTAATAATGCTGTTGCTAACCCAAGACGTTGCTTCATTCCTAATGAATAGTCTTTTACTTTTTTATTTTTAGCTTCACTTAACCCCACCAACTCTAAACATTCATTGCACCTATTTTTGTCAACGCCACAAGCCAAGCCAATCCACCGAAGATGCTGAAATCCTGTTCTAGTTGGATAAGGTTGGCAACTATCTAGGAATGATCCAACAATACCAAAAGGATTATCTCCCAATTGAGAGTATTTTTTGCCATTGATCAACGCTATCCCCGTTTGACTATTTTCTAAACCAAGTAAAATTCTGATTAAAGTTGATTTTCCGGATCCATTCGGTCCAATCAATCCAGTAATCTCACCTTTTTTGGCTTTGAAAGACACGTTTTGAAGGACAATTTTATTATTATATTCCTTATGTAGCTTTTGAATTGTTATCATTCATTCTTTTTCCCTTCTGACTTTTAGTGAAATTCCACCTTCACTTGGAGCAAGTATAACAGGAGAAAATCAGGAAATTATCAGAATAATTATTTTCTTCATTTCTAACAAATTGCATTTTATATTTGCTATAATATGCTCATACAATTGGAGGGACTATGAAGTATAAAATTTTAGCCATTGACGATGATGAAAAAATCTTACGATTAATAGCGAATGCATTAAAAGCGAATAACTTTCACGTGGAAACTCGTAAATATATAGAGGAGATCAATATCTGCGACTTTACTGGATTCGATCTAATTCTACTTGATGTCATGATGCCTATTTCTGGTTTAGAAATCTGTCGTTCCATTCGTTCACAAATTACTACTCCAATTCTATTTCTAACCGCTAAAGATTTTGAAGAAGATTTACTAAAAGGAATACAAGCCGGAGCCGATGATTACATCACAAAACCATTCAGCATTAAAGAATTGATTGCAAGAATTCAAATGCACCTTCGTAGAGAAGAAAGATCTCACAACGCCTCTAAAGAAGAGATGGATTCAAATATAGCTTTTTATCGAGATAGTCAAGAAGTTTATTATCAATCAAAGAGAATTTCATTAACTAAGCGAGAGTTTGATTTACTTTATCTTTTAGCAAAAAATGAGAACCGAAAATTTAGCATAGAAGAACTTTACAATTACCTCTATCCTGTAGACTCTGATGCACAACTACGATCCATTACTGAATACATCTATCAAATCAGACAAAAATTTAAGATCCATCAAATTGACCCCATCAAAACAATATGGGGAGGAGGATACAAATGGAAAAAGAATTGACAATCAAGCAACTCATTAAGCGTACTTACCTTAAAATCATTTGGCAATTTCTTCTATGTCTGATACTTTTTTACATAGTTCCAGCTCTTCTATCTTCTGTATCTGGAATTAATGAGAAAAATGCCAATCACTTTGCTTTATTTTTTAGCGTCAGTTCTTGGATTTATCTTTGCATCATTTTAATTTTTATCATTGTAATAAATATTAAACAATTATTAACCAAGATTCAAACAGAATTGAACATGGTTTATCATAGTGGTCTATATTTCACCAAAAATGAACATCACCATTTGCAGATTAAAGAATTCATTGAAACAAACGATCTGATCGAAAAAATGCAATCTGAAATAAAAAATAGAATTCAAAATGAAAAAGATCAAAAAAAAGAACTCATGTTTCAAGTATCTAGCGCTGCACATGATCTTCGTAGCCCTCTAACTGTCATCAGAGGAAATGCCGAATTCTTACAATCCACCGAGCAAACACCTCAAGCAATGGAATGTCTAAAAGATCTGGAGCAAGCAAGTATTCAATTAAATGATTATTTTAACCACTTCATCCAATACTCCAAAACTTTTTATGACCATGATATTCAACTTGAAAACATATCAATTCAACAAGTAACTCATCAATTGAAGGAACAGATCACTCCGTTACTCCCGAGAAATACACAATTTGTTTTTTCAAATACAGTAACTCCATCAACACAAATTGCCATTCATTCCAATTTGTTTTTTCGAGCAATCACAAATATTATTAATAATGCAATACAACATCAAAAAGATAATGATGCAAAGATACAGCTAACAATGTCACAAGAAAATAATCGATTAGTTCTAACTATATGGAATAATCAATCTAGATTTTCAAAAAATGTTTTACAACATGCTGGAAATCTTTTCTATAAAGAGGACCAAGCAAGAACACTTTCTCAAGAAAGTCACTATGGACTTGGTTTATCTTTCGTAAAACGCGTCATGAAACTTCATAATGGAACGATGCATTTAGAAAATATTCATAATGGTGCCCAAGTCAAGCTAATTATTCCCATTATATAAAACAAGCCGAACTCATCATTAGGTGTTCGGCTTGTTTTATATAATTGATAAAAAAGACCGGCACTTTTGCCAGTCTTCGTTTTTATTTTTATTTCCTATCAGCCATTTCACACTTGTTCATTAACAACTTTTTCTCTTCTTTCACCTAAGCGGTAAACAATCACGACGGATAATAGAAGAACCAAAGTGGTGATGATCGATCCTTCTGCACCAAATGCTCCTCCAGTTAGCCAGTCAGGTCCTGATCCCATGGTAAAGCTAAAGATAGACGCATCTGCGCCCGTCCCACTGACTTGAAAACCAAGGAGATTTCCTTGTACATAGTTCCAAGTACCGTGTTGAGCGACCACTAGCCAGATACTATCGGTGTAGACAAGGAGCAGACCAGCTAGCACCCCATCAAGGACAATATTCAGGACGGATAAGAAGGTCACTCCTGAATTTCCCAGATGAAGAAAGCCAAAGAGACTACTAGAAACTGCGATCGCTAATGGTAGATTAGCTCTTGCTGCAATCCGAGTGAGGAGCCAACCCCGCGTCGCTACTTCTTCAGTCCCTCCTTGAAGGAGCCAAAATGGAAATAAACCGAGAATAAAGAGGATGGGTTCTAAACTTAATTCATTTAGCTCAAAAGTCCCGATTCCACCTACCTGGTAGACAAGTGCAATGACTCCCATTTGAAGAAGGGAAAGCAAGATCCCCCAACATAGATACTTAAGCCAATTCCTTTTTACAAAACCTAACGTCGATAAGGGATTCTTCTCAATGAACTTCACCCAAAAAATAAAGAGGATGAGAATGAATACAAAACTGAAAAGCTCATAATAGAGAAAATAATGGTAGAAGAACTCTTGAACACTTGCGCCTCCATTTCCTGGTGAAAAGAGCTCCGTTAAAAACTCTATGACTAGAGAAAATGGTCCTACAAACTCACTCCCAAGCCAAAGCCCACCTTCAACAAATAGGAAAGTTAAGAACACATAGAATAGTGTAGAAACAAGTACTGACCATGAGGTGTCAGTTTTTATATCTTGAAAAATGTTACCTTTCTTCATTATCTTCCTCCTTTTATCTTATAGTTTCATTGTAGCAAAGAAAATCAGAGACTGCAATATTTAATGATGTCAGAAAACATAACATGGATTGGTTAAAATTCTTGATTTTAGGTTTCATTTATGGTATGATAATCCTCGTAACTAATAAATGATGAAATTCATACTTGTTTTCAGTATGAATTCTTTATTTTTTTGAGCCCTTTTGGGTATCCCTTCCATTGCTCTTCTCGAGACAACTGGATTTGATATAAAGGAGAACGAAATGAAGAAAAAACTAGTAGCATGTTTGCTTTTCTTATTTCCACTATTCGCCTTTGCGAGTCAAGCACAGGCTGAAACTGTAAAAGTCGTTTTCGATACGGCATATGCGCCCTTCGAATTCAAAGACTCAGACCAAGTTTATAAAGGAATTGATGTTGAAATCTTGGATAAGGTCGCTGAAATTAACGGATGGACCTTAGAAAAATCGTTCCCAGGCTTTGATGCAGCGGTCAATGCAGTTCAAGCTGGTCAAGCCGATGCCATTATGGCAGGGATGACCAAGACCAAGGAACGTGAGCAAGTCTTTGCGATGTCTGATACCTACTATGATACAAAAGTCGTGATTGCGACTAAGAAAGCTAACAAAATCACTTCCTATGACCAGCTCAAAGGAAAAACGGTCGGAGTCAAAAACGGAACAGCTGCTCAACGCTTCCTTCAGAAGAACAAAGATCAGTACGGTTATACAATCAAGACATTCGATACCAGTGATTTGATGAACAATAGTTTATCAACCGGTGCAGTGGATGCCATTATGGACGACCAACCTGTTATCGAATATGCCATTAAGCAAGGCCAAGATCTTTCTATTAATATGGAAGGAGAAGCTGTTGGAAGCTTTGCTTTTGGAGTCAAAAAAGATGGGTCCCATGAAAACCTTATTAAACAATTCAATACTGCCCTTGCTCAAATGAAGAAAGATGGTACACTAGACCAAATTATTGAAAAATGGACTGGTAGCAGCCAATCATCATCTTCAACAACGACTACCGCCAGCACTTCTGCTGTTCCTGAAACGAGCACAAAAGCTGGCCAAAAGGCGACTCCTAAGAAGAAAAAATACAAAATTTCTAGTGATTCCTCTTTTGCTCCCTTCGTCTTCCAAAATGATCAAAGCAAATACACTGGGATTGATATGGAATTAATTAAGGCCATTGCCAAAGACCAAGGCTTTACTCTAGAAATTAGCAACCCTGGTTTTGATGCCGCCGTCAGTGATGTTCAGAATGGAAATGCGGACGGAATGATTGCAGGCATGACTGTAACAGATGCTCGTAAGGCAACTTTTGACTTCTCTGACCCATACTACACAACGAATTCGATCCTAGCAGTTCAAGAAAGTAGTAAGATTTCTTCCTACGAAGATCTAAAAGGAAAAACAGTTGGTGTCAAAAATGGTACTGCTTCTCAAACTTTCCTCGAGGAAAACAAGAGCAAGTATGGCTATAAAATCAAAACCTTCTCAGATGGGGCTTCTATGTATGACAGCTTAAACTCTGGTTCTGTAGCTGCTATCATGGATGACGAACCTGTGATCAAATACGCCATTAAACAAGGACGTAAATTCAAAACACCTATCGAAGGAACTCCAAGTGGTCAGACTGCCTTTGCAGTTCAAAAGGATTCAAACCCTGAATTGATTGAAATGTTTAACAACGGTTTGGCCAACTTAAAAGAAAGTGGCGAATACCAAAAGATCTTGGATAAGTACCTTTCAAGCGATAGCGAAGAATCCACAGAATCTACTGCAGTAGATGAAACGACTATCTGGGGCTTGCTCCAAAACAACTACAAACAATTGTTAAGTGGACTTGGTGTCACTATTGCACTAGCACTTCTATCATTTGCGATCGCTATGGTGATTGGGATCATCTTTGGAATGTTCAGTGTCAGTCCTTATAAATGGCTTCGTTGGACAGCTGAGATCTTCGTCGATGTCATCCGTGGTATCCCACTGATGATCCTTGCTGCCTTCATCTTCTGGGGAATTCCTAATTTGATCGAGTCCATGACAGGTCATCAATCACCAATCAATGACTTCCTTGCAGGTACCATCGCTCTCTCCCTCAATGCTGCTGCTTATATTGCTGAGATTGTTCGAGGAGGGATTCAAGCAGTCCCTGCCGGACAGATGGAAGCTAGTCGAAGCCTCGGGATTTCTTATAGCAAGACCATGCGCAAGATCATATTGCCTCAAGCGACTAAACTGATGCTTCCAAACTTCGTCAACCAATTCGTTATTGCACTGAAAGATACGACTATCGTGTCTGCGATCGGTTTGGTCGAGCTCTTCCAAACTGGTAAGATTATCATCGCTCGAAACTACCAAAGTTTCAAGATGTATGCAATCCTTGCGGTCTTTTACCTCGTCATCATTACCTTATTGACACGCTTTGCAAACAATTAGAAAAGAGGGCTAACTAATGGCTAAATTAAAAATTGATGTCCATGACCTCCACAAATATTACGGTGAAAATGAGGTCCTAAAAGGCATCTCAACAAAATTCTACGAAGGAGATGTGGTTTGTATCATCGGACCATCTGGTTCAGGTAAATCAACCTTCCTACGCAGTCTCAATCTTCTCGAAGAAGTAACCAAGGGACAGATTACCGTGAACGGCTATGATCTTACTGATCCAAAAACAAACATTGATATCGTTCGTGAAAATGTCGGGATGGTCTTCCAGCACTTCAACCTTTTCCCTCATATGAGTGTTATCGAAAACATCATGTTTGCTCCTTTAGAGCACAAACGTATGAGTCGGGAAGAAGCTAAGGAATTAGCAATGGAACTCTTGGAAAAGGTTGGACTGGCTGACAAAGCTGATGTCTCTCCTGATAGCTTGTCAGGTGGTCAGAAACAGCGGGTGGCCATTGCGCGTGGTTTGGCAATGAAGCCAGATGTCATGCTCTTTGACGAACCGACTTCTGCCCTTGACCCTGAAATGGTAGGGGACGTACTGAACGTTATGAAGGACTTGGCTAAACAAGGCATGACCATGATTATCGTTACCCACGAGATGGGATTTGCTCGTCAAGTAGCCAATCGTGTCATCTTTACCGCTGATGGGGAATTCCTCGAAGACGGCAAACCAGACCAAATCTTCGACAACCCACAACACCCACGATTGAAAGAATTCTTGGATAAAGTCTTAAACGTTTAATAGAAATAAACTGGAGTTAAACCTCCAGTTTTTTTCTTCTTCCAAATATGAAAAATATTAAGAAATTTCATCTAAATAACTTGCTAAATGAATCAAAAAACTATACCATAGTAGAGTGTCAAAAGACGTAATAAAAGAATGTAGGTAAATATGAAAAAATTATTAGAAAAAGTTAGTATCCTTTCTTTATCTCTGGTACTAACAACTTCTTTCTCTATCTCAAGCGCACTTCCTTCCATGTTTAATTATTATAAGGATTTACCTAAAGGCCAGATTGAACTCTTGGTATCTCTTCCATCTGCTGGTATCATGGTCACCTTATTTTTAAATACTCTTATCGAGAAGTTTTTAGATGAAAGAAAGATGATTGTTACCGGTCTCTTGATTCTTTCCTTTTTTGGAATGATTCCCTTCATCAACCAAGCTTATCCGATTCTTTTTCTCTCACGTTTAATTTTTGGGATGGGAGTCGGATTGATCAATGCAAAGGCAATCTCCATCATTAGCGAACGCTACCATGGTCGCGAAAGAATCCAAACACTTGGATTTCGTGGTTCTGCTGAAGTAGTCGGAACTGCCTTAGTCACCTTATTAGTTGGTTTTCTATTACAATTTGGTTGGACTGCAAGTTTCTTAGCTTATGGAGCTGGTTTAATTGTTCTCTTCCTTTTCTTAACCTTCGTTCCTTATGAAAAACACGAAGAAGAACATCATGCTTCTGCTAACCATAAAGAGCCGCTAAAAAAAGAAGAGTGGAAATTAACCATTATCTTAGCTCTTGTAGCCGCAATGATTGTCTTATGTAATGTCGGTGTTACTCTTCGCATACCAAGTATTGTTGCTTATACTTTCAAAGAATCATACAACTCAGCTAGTCTCATCCTAAGCGGTATGCAACTAATTGGTATCCTCGCAGGTCTCACATTCTCTGGACTTGTCCATACCTTTAAGAATAAGCTCATTACATTTGCGGGTATTGCTTTCGGCCTTTCATTAATTGCGATAGCTCTTTCTCCTAGCATTCCTTTACTTGGAATTTCTGCTCTCTTCTCAGGTTATACCTATAGTACATCCCTCACAATGGTTTTTCAGATTATTTCAGAGAAGATCCCTGCTAAACGCTTGAATCAAGTTACTTCTGTTGCCGTTTTAGGTTGTAGCTTTGGAGCAGCCATTACACCTTTTGCTCTTAGTACCATCGGATTCATCTCCGAAAGCAATGCTTTTATTTTTACAGTATTAGGTATTGCTATGGCTCTCCTGGCCTTCTCTCTTCTCTATCTTTTAAAAGATCAGCAGGATTAAATACAAAAGACTGGACAAAGATCCAGTCTTTTTCTGTCTTAATTACTAGAAAGTTGGGCAGTTTGCATTTTGTAATATATGCCTTTTTGAGCCATCAACTCCGTATGATTCCCGTATTCGACAATATTTCCATCTACCATAACTAGGATGAGATCCGCATTTTCAATTGTAGATAGACGATGGGCAATCACAAAGCTCGTTCGACCCATCATCAACTTATGAAAGGCCTCCTGAATGAGCAACTCTGTCCGCGTGTCAATGGAAGAGGTCGCCTCATCTAGGATCAGAATCTTAGGTACTGCAAGAAAGACCCGAGCAATGGTCAGAAGCTGTCTTTGTCCTTGAGAGAGGGAGTCTCCCGCATCCGCTAGATAGGTATCATAGCCATCTGGAAGCTGTTGAATGAAGAAATCAGCATTGGCAGCTTTTGCTGCTTGAACCACTTCTTCCCGACTAGCATCTGGTCGACCAAATGCGATATTCTCATGAACCGTTCCAACTTTGAGCCAAGTCTCTTGTAGAACCATTCCAAACTGCTTGCGGTAGCTTTCTAGACTATAGCTATCTACAGCTTCATGATCTAAGCTCAACTGCCCCTGATCCACATCATAGAATCGCATGAGAAGGTTAATTAGTGTAGATTTCCCAGCCCCAGTTGGACCAACAATAGCTACCTTACTAGCTGGCGGGATGGAAATGGAGAGGTCCTTTATGAGGGTCTGATCAGGGCGATAACCAAAGCTGACATGATCAAATTGGACAGCTCCTTTGACAGTCTCTTCTTGCAAGTCTCTCTTGCCACTTTCTTTCACTTCCTCTTGATCCAAGACACTGTAGAGACGTTCCGCACAAGCCAAGGCACTTTGCAACTCAGCAAGGACAGATGAGATGTCATTGAAGGGTTTGGTATACTGATTGACATAGTTGAGGAAGGTCACCAACTGGCCAACAGTAAAGCCCGTTCCAGATAGGATTCGGAAGGCTCCAAATCCTGTCACCAACGCATAAATCAGGGCATTGACAAAGCGCGTCGCAGGATTAACGGTAGAGGAATAAAAAATCGCCTCTTGAGAATAACCAGCATAGTCGCCATTGATCTCAATAAACTTGTCTTTAAACTGACCCTGCGCATTAAAAGCTTGGAGCAAGCTTTCTTGACTGAGAGATTCTTCAATCATCTGCGTCTGAGCCCCACGAGCTTGGGTCTGCATCCGAAAGAGATGGTAGGAACGCTTGGCAATAAAACGAGCGATAAAGAGTGATAAAGGAGTCAGGATCAAAACCATCCCCATCATCATCCAATCCAATCGGGCCATACTAGCGATGGTCACTAAGATTGTAAGAAGACCAACAAAGAACTGACTGAAGACCATGAATAAACCATTGTTCAGTTGTTCAACGTCCGTGGTCAAGCGACTGACCAAATCCCCAGTACCTTGACGATCCAGGAAAGATAAAGGAAGGACATGTACTTTCTGGATGACCTTCTCCCTTAAGTCCTCACTGTATCGATAGATCATCTGATTGTAAATTAAAGGATTCAACCATTGAATCAAGGTTGCAAAGAGGATCACTAGACCCATTTGCAGGATAAGTGGGAGTATGAGGTGAGCTGCATCAGGGAGGACCACTAAGTCTATTGCCCGCCCGATTAGGATAGGGATATAGACGGTCAACAAGACTTGTAAGATGGTTCCCAGACTGGCTAAGATTAGCCAAATGGGCTGTTTGGCTATATCAGCAAGCAAGCGCCGTAAATAAGTCTTCTGTTTCATTCTGCCCCCTCCTCTCTCTTCTGTTGGGAGAAATGAATCTCTTGGTATAAAGGATTGGTTGCCACCAAGTCTTCATGACTTCCTAGGCCGACTTGACGACCTTTATCTAAGATGAGAATTTGCTCAGCACTTCGTAGACTATTGGTCCGCTGCGAGATGAGGATGAGGCTTGTTTCCGTCAACTCCTCTTTTAGAGCCTGTAATAGTCTTGCTTCTGTCAAATAGTCCAAGGCAGATGTAGAATCATCCAAGACCAAATGGTGCTTGGCGAAGGACAGCCCGAGCGATGGTTAAACGTTGCCGTTGACCACCAGAAAAATTCCGTCCAAAAGATTCTACGGGAGCCTCTAGTCCTCCCTCTTTCTCACGGACGAAATCAGCTGCTTGCGCAACTCCCAAGGCCCACCACAACTGCTCTTCGTTCTGTTCCTCATTTAATCCTAATGTTAGGTTTGAACGAATACTCCCTTTAAAGAGCTCAGCCTTTTGTGGAACTACTGCTACCCAGTCACGCCATTGACGAAGAGTCTTTGGATTTTCTCCATCTTTAAAAATAGTTAGACTTCCTTTACTTGCTTCATACAGATGACCTAACAATTGAACCAAAGTAGATTTACCAGCACCTGTCCCTCCTATGATTCCCAAAGTTTGGCCCTTGTTCAGGGATAAGTGAATCCCTTCTAAGGATGGTTTTGCAGCTAAAGGATAGGTAAAGACAAGGTCTTGGATCTGAAGGGCCAGTTGAGGGTCAGAAACAGATAGATCATCCAACTCTTGATCCAGCTCTTCACTTTTCTCATCAAATACCTGGACTATCCGACCAGCAGCAATATAGCTTTGGTTGAGCGATGTCACCAACATCGCTAACTTCAGCAATTCCGTCAAAATTTGAAGCAGGTAATTGACCAAAGCGACCAACATTCCTTGACTGAGGGTCCCCATTTGAATAGAAACCTGCCCTTGCCAAAGAATACAAAGCAAGGTTCCATTCACGACGAGAAAAGTTAAGGGACTGATTAAACTAGACCATTTAGAGACCACTAATTGCCACTTCGTATAGTCTTGGTTGACCTCATTAAACTCTGCTTCTTCGTGAGCTGCCTGCCCAAAGGCACGGATAACCCTCATCCCTTGTAATTGTTGACGCGTAATGGTAACCATTCGATCCGTAATTTCCTTATGCGCGCATAAAGAGGATTGACCAGACGAGACATAAGGACAATGATGAGGGTTAAGAGAGAAACCATACCAATAAACCACAGGGTCAGTTGCGGACTAATGGTGAAGGCCATAAAAATAGATCCGAAAACGACAATCGGCGCACGGAGAAATAGACGTAAAAATAGATTAATCCCCGTTTGAATCTGATAGGTATCACTGGTTAAGCGCGTCACGAGACTTGAGGTGGTTAAACGGTCTCTTTGCTCCTTAGACAAGCTAAGAATCTTCTCATATAGGTCATTGGTCAATTCCTTAGTATAGCCTACCGCTGCCTTCGAAGAAAAATATTGGGCCGTTATCGCTACAAGAACCCCAAAACCAGCAAAAACAAATAAGAGACCAACCAGTCCAAATATCCCCCCTTGATCCTGAAGGGGGATAAGCTGATCGACCAGATGAGCAATTAAAAGTGGAACCAGTAATTCAAAAGTTGCTTCTAACAACTTGAAAAACGGTCCCAGTATGGTTTCTTTTTTATAATTCCTGAAGTATTTCAATAAGTCTTTCATACTAGTCATTTTTCTTTCTAATGGATGTACTTATTTTACCACAATTTAGAAAGATAAAAAAACTCTCCCTGCAAAGCAGAGAGAGTCGAATAATGACCTGATGAAGGCCAGCAATTTTATTCCGTCTTTGTCCCCTTGTTTAATATCTTGCCCATTTTCCCTAATCCAATCAGTAAGAGTGGGAAAGAAAGGAGTGTTATCAGGCCTAGTACAAGAAAAACAGCTACAAATCCACAAGTATCAATCAACCAACCAGTCAGTGGGAAGATCACGATCATGGAAAGACTAAACATCATGGAGTTGATACTCAGCATGGTTGCTCGTACACTAGAAGGCAGATAAGTTTGTAAATCATTGTAGTAAATGGGTTGATAAACTGCGTAAAGGGCATTGGTCAAGAGATAGACACTTAGATAAGCGAATGGAGTCTTGAAGCCTACAAAAAACAAGGCCAACCCTGTCAATGCAACCAAAACCGGAAAGACTTGATTACTATTCCATTTTTTCCCGATTTGACTGGCTAAATAGACCGCTAGGAGATTGAATCCACTACCAATCAACATAATGAGCGAAACTTGCCAACTAGCTAAGTCACTGATTTCTGTTGGTAGTAAAAATAAAACATGCACATGATGGTTCCTAGCAGCTGATAGGTGAGCATCCAGTAAAAGAGTACTGGTTTCTCCAGCCATTCTTGTTTCACTACTACCAATATCCGTTTTAAGGTCAAATGATTTCTTTCACCACTCTTGCTCTCTGGTTCCTTCATCAGAAAGATCAAAAGAATGGAAATCGAGGAAAGCCCAATAGCAATTAGGTAGGTCCAAGCTAATGCTCCATGAACAAAGAAGCCTGCCACAACGGTACCTAAAGTTCGGGTGACTTCGGCCACGCCAGACAAAAAGCTAGAAATCTGAAGATACCGGTCCTTTTGACCCGCTTCTACAGCAGAATCATATAAGAAAGCGGTACTGGTCCCTGAGTCAAAATTGTAGGACCAAGCATTGACCATCATAGCAATCGCATAAATCCAAAAATTCCCCTGACCAAACAAAATCAAGATAGAGGACACAATACTGGCCAAGCGAGCCAAATTGAGATTGGTCTTGTAGCTAAATCGATCGGCCAACATACCAGATGGGATTTCACATAAGAGACTTGTCCCATGAAAGATACTCTCTAATAGACCGATTTGAAGCAAGGAAAGACCATTTTGGATAAAAAATAAAATCCAAAAACTAGTAATTCCAAAATAAGATGTAAATTCCAGACCTGCTAGGAGTGGAATATTGCGTTTGTAAGTTCTTTTAAACATTGTTTTCTCTCTTTCAATAGATATTTTTTGTGTTTCTAAAAGACTTACTTAGAGTTGCCTACATTTTCTCCACCTCTTTCATTTAAAGTAGAGGCTGGGACAAAAGTCCTAGCCTCTCAATTATCTTTGAATTGTCGAGCAAGACGCAGTGGTTGAGTGGGCTCTACTACGCTGATTTCATCAGCTTTTACAGCCCAACTCAACTGTGCGGAGGTGGGACGACGAAATCGAATTCTAACGAATTACCGATTTCTGTCCCACTCTCTTATAGTTATTAAGGTTTGATACGGTGCAACATACGTGGGAATGGAATGGCTTCACGGATGTGTTTTGTACCTGCTGCAAAAGTCACCATACGCTCGATACCAATACCAAATCCACCGTGTGGGACTGTACCGTATTTACGAAGGTCAAGATAGAATTCATATTCTGTACGATCCATACCAAGTGATTCCATCTTAGCGACAAGGGCATCGTAGTCTTCCTCACGCATGGAACCACCGATGATTTCTCCATAACCTTCTGGCGCAAGCAAGTCTGCACAAAGCACGCGATCTGGGTTACCAGGAACTGGTTTCATGTAGAAGGCCTTGATGTCTGCTGGATAGTTGATCACGAAGGTTGGTACACCAAAGTGGTTTGAAATCCAAGTTTCGTGTGGAGAACCGAAGTCATCTCCATGCTCGAGATGTTCGTAGTCCGCATCTTCATCGTTTTCATGCTCTTGCAAGAGATCAATCGCTTCATCATAAGTAATGCGTTTGAACGGCTCTGCAATGTAGCGTTTCAAAAGCTCAGTATCACGTTCCAAAGTTTCCAAGGCTTGAGGAGCACGATCTAGAACACCTTGAAGCAAAGCTTTAACATAAGCTTCTTGCAAGTCAAGTGACTCATCATGTGTCAAGTATGAGTATTCCGCATCCATCATCCAGAACTCTGTCAAGTGACGGCGAGTTTTTGATTTCTCCGCACGGAATACTGGACCAAAGTCAAAGACACGACCAAGGGCCATAGCTCCAGCTTCAAGGTAAAGCTGTCCTGATTGACTCAAGTAAGCTGGTGTCCCAAAGTAATCTGTTTCGAAAAGTTCTGTAGAATCTTCTGCCGCATTTCCTGAAAGAATTGGGCTATCAAACTTCATGAAGCCATTCTTGTCAAAGAACTCATAAGTTGCATAGATAATAGCGTTACGGATTTGCATCACCGCTACTTGTTTGCGTGAACGCAACCACAAGTGGCGGTTATCCATCAAGAAATCTGTTCCGTGTTCTTTTGGAGTAATTGGGTAGTCTTGCGATTCACCAATGACTTCGATGTCTGTAATATCCAATTCATAACCAAATTTAGAGCGCTCGTCTTCTTTGACAATCCCTGTCACAAAGACAGATGTTTCTTGGCTCAAGCGTTTGATGGTATCAAATTTCAAGACCCACTTCTTCACCGAATTTTTCGATAAAGTTTGGTTTAAAAGCAACCCCTTGGAAAAAGGCAGTTCCGTCACGCAATTGCAAGAAAGCAATTTTCCCTTTTCCTGATTTATTCGACACCCAAGCCCCGATGGTCACTTCTTGACCAACGTAATCTTTTACTTCGATGATGGTAATCCGTTTTTTCATAATACATCTTCCTTTTCTCATTGTACTTGTCCGAAGACATGATCACCTTTCATTTTACCACAAATAAGAGCCGATAGCTATCTCTCACAATCTAAAAATTCGGCTTTTTTTGACGAAAACAGACATTTTAAAAAAAGTAATTCAACTTTCTCAAATTCTTGAACCGATTTAAATATTCTATCCTATATTTTGATTATTCAAAGGAAACCCCTGCAATTTCATCCCTTTATAGCAGCTGTTTTTGACAAGTAAAAAGCTTGCAAGTTATACTATCAGTATGTATAAAGAGGAAAGTATGAAAAAGAAAATTTAACTCACTACGGGATTGTGTGCAGCTGTTTTAGCCCTCAGTCTCGCAACAACCACTTTTGCGGATGAGCAGACTGCACTAATCACTGCTCCTATCTCTGAGCGACAAGATACGCTTACTCCTGTTTCAGTCATTTCAGAGAGTGGAGCTACTGTAGTTACCAACGAAACACTAGCCCCACTTCCTAACGAAGAAACAACTACCCCAACCGTTGAGGAAGCAACCCCAGCTTCTGCTAAAACTCCAGTAGATCCACGAATCTCTGAAATTCGTGTTATCCATCGTCGTCGGACTTTGAAACCAGACTTTTCTCCAGTTGCTTCTTCAACAGATGTCGTCTACAAGACAGTTGAAGCCCATGCTTTTACCGAATATGATGTCTCTGGAAATGGACCAGCAACGGTTACAGACGAAAACGGAAAAACATGGTACCGTGTGCGATATTCTGATCTTGGTATCAAAGATGGCTTTGCATACAATAGCGCTCCAGAAAAAGGTTCTGCTACAGCACCGGTCATTGAAGTCATTCATCTCTATGACGATATCGATTTGAATCCTGACGTTATTAAACGAGCTCGTTTTGTGGATGAAAAGGGACAAGAAATTGCGCCTTCCCAAGAAAACAGCGTCGAGCGGAGCCTTGATTTGGCTTACGAAGCTGGTCTACCAACAGCACATGCTCAGATCCAAGCTAATGGAAAAACTTATACCTTCCAATCAGCTGACAAAGGAGAACTGACCTCCCATAAACTCCACATTTCTAACCTGGTTACAGTAACCTATTTCTATAAAGAAGTGACCAGTCCAGTAGTTGAAAAACCTGTGACTCCACAGCTGCCAGAAAAACCTAGTCAAAAAAACTCCGCCTTCCCAAAGGAAATAACGGAGCTAAGACCCGTGTCCCTGTGAAAAAAAGGCGAATAGGATCCTTTCTGGCGATTACTTATAATTCTAAAGAAAGAGAGTGGGACAGAAATCGATAATTCGTTAGAATTCAATTTCGTCGTCCCACCTCCGCACAGTTGAGTAAGGCTGTAAAAGCTGATGAAATCAGCGTAGTAGAGCCCACTCAACCACTGCGTCTTGCTCGAAAATCCAAAGACAATTGAAAGGCTAGGACTTTTGTCCCAGCCTCTTAATTTTTAATTTTCCATAAATTGATGCAAGCGGCGAACAGCTTCTTTCAACGTTTCCAGGTCAGTAGCATAACTAAGACGCACATTTTCTGGGGCTCCAAATCCAGCACCTGTAATGAGGGCAACTCCCACTTCTTCCAGGATGGCAGTTGCAAACTCTGTCACATCCGTATAACCTTTCATCTCCATGGCTTTTTTGACATTTGGGAAGAGATAGAAAGCTCCCTGTGGCTTAATGACATCAAAACCTGGAACTTCGCTCAAAAGAGGATAGATGGTGTTCAAACGCTCCTCAAAGGCTTGACGCATCACCTCTACCGAGTCTTGTGGACCTGTCAAGGCTTCAATCGTAGCATACTGCGATACGGCCGTCAGGTTGGAAGTTGTTTGACCAGTCAGTTTACTCATAGCTGCGATGATTTCGGGATCACCAACCGCATAACCAACCCGCCAACCTGTCATAGCATAGGCTTTTGAAACACCGTTAATGACAACCGTTTGTTTGCGGATGGCTTCCGATAAGCTTGAAATCGGAACAAACTCATTGCCGTTATAAACCAGGCGACCATAGATATCATCCGCTAGGATAATAATGTCATGTTCAACCGCCCAATTTCCAATGGCTAGGAGTTCGTCCTTGCTATAAATCATCCCCGTCGGATTAGAAGGAGAGTTTAAGACCAAGACCTTGGTCTTTTCTGTACGAGCTTCTTCCAATTGCTCAACAGATACCTTAAAATCATTGGCTTGGTGCCCTTTGACATATACAGGAACTCCTTCTGCCATCAGGACTTGGTCCCCATAGCTGACCCAGTATGGTGTTGGAATGATGACCTCATCACCTGGATTGAGCACAGCCATAAAGAAGGTATAGAGCGAAAACTTCGCTCCAGTCGCAAAGGTGACTTGATTTGGTGATACAGTGTATCCATAGTAGCGTTCGAAATAGGTATTGACGGCAGCCTTTAATGCTGGCATGCCAGAAGCAACCGTATAAAAGGAAGCCCGCCCATCCCGAATAGCTTGAACTGCAGCATCTTGAATATTCTCAGGAGTGTGAAAATCAGGCTGGCCCAAGGTTAGAAAGAGGATATCTTTTCCTTCTGCCTTTAGTTTTTTTGCTTTGGCATCACTTGCCAGGGTGACACTTTCTTCCATCTTTAATACACGATCAGAAATTTTCATACCTTACCTACTTTCTATCTGGGACCAGTTACAGACGAACCAATTTAGACTAAGATTCTACCAGAAGCTGGCTACAATACCTATATTATACACCATAAATCTGACTTGGAGCAAGATTTTACTAAAGATTCCACATAAACTTTACTCCTTCTAACTATTCGAGTTGTAAATAATTTGAAAGTGAAGTTAACAGACCTATTTCTTGTGTTGATAATTCCATTATCTTGTCACCCACCTGTAATGTATTTGATATTAAGGCTTAATAGCGTCTAATACTATTTATTGATAAAATAATAGTATGAAGAATTTAGAAAAACTATTTGAAGAAGCCCAAACAGAATTAAAAACTATGATTGTCTTTCACAAGGCGGAACGGACTTTTCGTGCAGCAGAGTCTCATGTCTTTAAGGAACATCAGTTGACCCCTACTCAGTTTTCCGTTTTAGAAACCTTGTACAGTAAGGGGGATCTCCGTATTCAGAACCTGATTGACAGTATTTTAGCGACCTCTGGAAATATGACTGTCGTGATTCGAAATATGGTGCGTGATGGATGGATCAAGCGCGAAACGGATCCAGATGACCGTCGTGCCTGCATTGTTTCTTTGACAGAAAAGGGACGTAAAAAAATTATCGAAGTACTTCCTGATCATATACAAAATGTTCAAAAAGTTATGAGTGTCTTTAGCGAAGAAGAGCAAAAACAACTGCAATCTCTTCTGAAAAAATTAAAGGGCTCCCACTAAATTCTAATCATTCAATTAGTCGTGTTCATGGCTAACTTCCTTTAGTAGGGAGCTGGGAACACGGCTTTTTTGATCCCTCGAAAAAACAAAAGAGGCTGGGACAAAAGTCCTAGCCTCTCAATTGTCTTTGGATTGTCGAGCAAGACGCAGTAGTTGAGTGGGCTCTACTACGCTGATTTCATCAGCTTTTACAGCCCTACTCAACTGTGCGGAGGTGGGACGACGAAATCGAATTCTAACGAATTACCGATTTCTGTCCCACTCTCTTTTACTTACTCATATTTCACAAAGACTAATTGTTTTTCAGACGATAAGTCAGACTGGTATGCAAAGCCATTAAAGGTTAGCTGCTTCATCTCTTCGACCTTCGTAATTTGCTTCTCTAGTAAGGCTGTCACGAAAGCCCCACGCGCTTTCTTAGAAATGGTCGAGTGAACCTTCAACTGCCCATTCTTCTCTTCAAAGAATTTAAAAGTCACCATCCGATTTTGAATCTCCTTAGAAAAGACTGTTTCAAACTCACTGGAGAGCAATGAAATAATCAGTTCTTCCTCCTGAAGAGCTTGATCATAGACAGCCTTCCAAAAGGGCTTTAAGGATTTACCCTGGACCTTAAGCTTCATTAGAAAGTCCAAACGATGGGGAGCAATCGAAGTAAGGGCTGGAATCACTCCATAAAGAGCTGAGGTGATCAAGAGATGGTCTTGCACATAAGCAGCTTCTGCTTCTGTCCAGTCCATACGGCGGATATTCCGATACATGAGGCCGTCAAAGAGCTTCAAAGCTGGATAGGTCTTAGCTGTACCCGACTTGAGCGCTTGGATCCGTTGCTCTTCTTCACTTGCTCGTTCTTTAGAAATCTTATAAAGTGAGGCTAACTCTTCTAGAGATAATGAAGCTAAGGCATCGATGACCGCTTGTGTCTCATTTGATATAGGATTCCCCATTTTTTCTGGGGTATCCAGATTCATTTCTTTTGCAGTTGGAATTAATAGTTTCATAGAATTATTGTACCATATTTCATTTTCGCTTGACATAAAATTACCATCATGTTATCATCTAGTTATTAAAACTAGATAACAAAGAGGTAATAACTATTTTATTCAACTACAGTTATCCCAGGTGGGAAGAAATTCCTGATATTGATCTTTATTTGGACCAAGTCCTCCTCTATGTCAATAAGGTGTGTGCGCCTTTTATCTCAGAAACAGACAAGGGCTTGACAGCCTCCATGGTTAATAATTACGTTAAACACGGCTACCTGCCAAAACCAGATAAGAAGAAATACAAGCGACAGCAAGTTGCCCGTCTCATTGCTATTACGACCTTAAAGACGGTTTTTTTCGATTCAAGAGATCGCAGCTACCTTGAACCTCTTGCAGAGTCAAGCCAACTCCGCAGACCTCTACAATAGTTTTTGTGGACTTTCTTCATGAAGAGAAAGAACCTTTAGCACCCATTATCGAATCTGCCTGTCGTACCGTGCTACTCTATCAAGAAACGCTATCCTATATCCATGTTCATTCTGAGGAGGAAAAAAATAAAAGTGAATTATGCTAGTAAATTAAGTAAACGATTATCCTTTGGGGAAGAAATCGCTAATAGCGTCACCCATGCAGTCGGTGCCGTTTTTGATGCTCTTTCTCTTACCAACTTCTGCTATTTATAGTTATGAAACACATGGGACTCTATCAGCTATCGGGACTTCTATTTTTGTCATCAGTCTCTTTCTCATGTTTCTCTCATCGACCATCTACCATTCTATGGCCTATGACTCACCTCAGAAGTATGTCCTTCGGATCATCGATCACTCCATGATTTATATTGCCATTGCAGGTAGCTACACACCCGTCGTTCTTTCTCTCATGAACAACTGGTTCGGCTATGCCATTATCCTGATTCAATGGGGGACGACCATCTTTGGGATACTCTACAAAATTTTTGCTAAGAAGGTAAATGAAAAATTCAGCTTAGCCCTCTATTTGATTATGGGATGGTTGGTGATTTTCATTATCCCACAGATCATCAGCCAGACAAGTCCAACCTTCTGGGGCTTGATGCTGATGGGTGGCCTATGTTACACAGTTGGAGCTGGATTTTACGCCAAAAAGAAACCTTATTTCCACATGATTTGGCATCTCTTCATCTTAGCCGCTTCTGCTCTCCAATATATCGCGATTGTGTATGTCATGTAAGACAGTGACTCTCTTATAGGGAGTCACTTTTTAGTTGCTTTTTTACACCCAATTGACTACAATAAAGAAAAATTGTACGGGGACAGTTATGACAACCAAATACCAAAAGATTTTTACATCATTGAAAAACCAGATTGACCAGGGGATCCTAAAAACTGGAGACCGCCTGCCTTCCGTTCGCCAACTAGCCAGTCAGTATGTCTGCAGTAAGGATACCGTCCAGCGCGCCCTGCTCGAGCTCAGCTACAAGAACTATATCTATGCCAAGCCCCAAAGTGGCTATTATGTCCTGGAGGAAGAGACTGGAAAGCATACTGATCTGCCTCTACGCCTCAAGGAAGACCGCTTCCAGGCCTTTGAAGACTTTCGGACTTGTATCAACGAAACCCTTGTCGGACGTGATAATTATCTCTTCAACTACTATGAAAAGCAGGAGGGTCTAGTCGATCTCCGTCAATCTATTTCTTCTCTCCTTCGAGAAGATGCCATTTATACCCAGGAGAAACAAATCGTTATCACCTCAGGAACCCAGCAAGCCCTCTACCTTTTAAGTCAGGTCGCCTTTCCTAACCAAAAAGAACAAATCCTAGTAGAGCAACCAACCTACTACCGTATCAACAAGTTAATTCAGGAGCAAGACTTACCTTATCAAAGCATCAATCGCTTGCCTCAAGGAATTGACTTTGACCAACTGGAAGCCATCTTCAAAAGTGGCAAAATCAAATTTTTCTATACCATTCCCCGCTACCATTACCCTCTGGGACATACTTATAGCAAACAAGAAAAGGAACAGATATTGGCCTTAGCAGAACTCTATGATGTCTATATTGTCGAGGACGATTACTTGGGAGACTATGATCCACATTTTTCTCCTAGCTTTCATTATCTGGATGCATCTGACCGGGTCATCTACATCAAGTCTTTTTCTACTAGCCTCTTTTCTGCCCTCCGCATCACTTCTATGGTCCTCCCCCAAGCGCTTCTTTCCCCTGTCTTAAAACTCAAGGGTACACTCGACTACGAAAGTAACTTGGTTATGCAGAAGGCCTTGAGCCTCTATATTGACAATGGCATGTTTGCAAAAAACAAAGGGCTCCTTCACCAACAACAAGTCATCCAAAAAGAGCAAGCTGCTTCCCTACTCCAGCAACATTCCCTGTCCGTCCCCGCATGGCCGGTCATTGGAGGTGTTTTACTAGATTTGAGACAGGTCCCTTCGGTTGCTCGACTGAAACATAGCGGTCTCCCTCTCCACTTCTTCGAATCAGCCTATATTCAAAGCTGCCCCTATGCCTTTGCCCGTATCAATCAGGACAAACTGGAAGAAGTGTTACCTACAATTAAAGCTTATCTATGATTCAATCCCATCCTTCTATTTCTTGAGTTATTTTATATATAAAACAATGTTACAAAAATATTACATTTATTACAAAAATCACTTGACATCTGTAATAATTGGAGTATAATCTAAGTCAGAAAGATAAAGAGGTGATATTATGAAACGATCTTTGATTCGTTGGACTGCAGCCTCTCTTGTGGCTGCATCACTTGGACTTGCTTTGGGAGGGTGTGGCTCAAAAGATAAAACAACTTCCTCATCCGAAAAAGCTTCTAGCTCAAAAGTTGAGAAAAAACCAAAAGCTAGCTTGAATAAAAAAGCTACAGCTTCTTCTCAAGAAAAAGTAGGAACTGAATCTTCAAGTCAGGCAAGTAACCCACCAGCTTCAACTGAACCGAACAAGGCAGAAAATACAACTTCAACTGATCAAGCAGTTGTTCCTGCAGATCTTGTCGGCACATGGGTAGGATCTAGCCCTCAGGCGGATAGCATCAAAATGACTATTGAAGCCAATGGAGATATTACAACTGTCGTTAGCTTTAAAAATGATAGTGAACCAACACGCACAGCTACCTATACTGCAAGAGCTATTCAAGCATCTGGTAATGTCTATTACTGGGAGTCAGAAGGTCTTAATGGCGCAGATGCACTACTTCCTGGTATTACTGGATTAGGAGTAGCAAATTTCCGCTTCAAACCAGGATTTATCCTTGAGGAAGGTCATTATACTCCGATAGCCTTTACAACAGATATCAATACAGAGTTTGACTATAGCAATTACAGAGATTTCCACTTCTCATTGACCAAAGAGCAATAAGGCCAGGAAATTTACCACTCGAAAAAGAATGTTGACCCCTCAACATTCTTTTTTATGTTTCATTCACTCTTACGAATCTATTGGGTGAAACCCTTACTTCTTGGTCAAAGCCCAACTCTTGGCCACAAGCTCAAAAAGATGATCATCCTCAACTCGTTCATCCAAGGGAATGCTGATCCAGTACTTCTTGTTCATATGGTAGGCCGGATAGAACGGAGACTCTTCTAAGAGTTGGCTGACATGGTCCAGTTTAAGATTTAAGACCTCAATACTCCCTTCCTGTCTCGCATCAAGCTTGGACCAGTCAATCTTCATGAGAACGCCAAACCATTTGAGATCTTTTTGATGACGAAAGACACCCGAGTCCGGTGAGCGGTCCCAGAGATATTCGAGGGGACGATCATACTGCTGGCTGATCCAATCCACCAAGCGCTTGGTCTGAGGATACAAAAAATCTTTGACAGCAAAACAGGAGCTTCTGATATCTTCCAAGGCCTGCTGACAGGCTTCTCTGACTTGACCCACATATTGACCGACCATCTGGTCCATATGGAGTTGCACATAGTCGTCACCTGTTTCTTGATCCACTAACCAGAAATGCACTTGTTTTCCTTGAACAGTCATATAGAGCTTGAAGTCTCCATCGAGGATTAGTTGCTCATAGTGATAGGCCTCTCCCTGCTCTGAAAACCCATAAGCCAGGGCTTTTTCTTTATCTATACTATATTTCTCAAAATAATCTGGTAAAAACACTGGTCCACTCCTTCTTCTCCAGTATACCAAAAAGAAGCAAAAAATGAGTTGAGAATGGTCCTCAACTCATATAGATTTAAAAGACAACTCGGGTCCCATGAACCTGATCAACTCCTGGAACGTCAAGGAAAAGCTGACGATTCTCCAAGGAGATACCGCCACCTGCCAAGATTTCTAACTGGCCATCTGCTAACTTGGCATACTCTTCGTAGCGTTGCAACCGTTGTTCTAAGTCTGTTTCTGGACTGCCGGCTCTTGTTAATAGTCGGGTCACACCCACTTCCTTCATCCACTCGATCGACGACGCTTGATCTTCTAAAGGAATCTGGTCAAATGCCATATGTATGGTCAATTCAAACCCTTGGCTAGCTTGGATGAAACGAAGCATGGCGTCTTTATCCAGCTGATTGTCAGTAGTCAAGACCCCAACTGCCAAGCCATCAACACCCAAATCACGAGCAACTTTCCAGTCTTCTAACATAATGTCTAGCTCTTGCTCGGAGTATACAAAATCTCCACCTCGTGGACGAATCATGACGATAACCTTGGCCTGATACTCCTTAGCAAGCTTCACAGCCTCTTTGATCACCGCATAGCTAGGAGTCGTACCTCCTACCGCTAAGTTATCACATAGTTCTACTCGTCGCGCTCCTGCTTGAAAAGCTTTTTCTAAAAGAGTTATGTTTTCTGCACAAAATTCATATAGTGGCATTTTAAATCTCCCTGCATCTGAAATCGTTTTCTTGTTCTACCATACTCTTTTTTCTGGGCTTTGTCAAACAGAAAAACCATCGGCCTCATCAGAAACCAATGGTTGATGCTTAATAGGAAATGGGAACGATGATTTGTAGAACCATGTTCCCTTTTTCAACCTTCGCAGAATGGATTTGATAGCCACTTGTCGGCATGGTCAATTGGATTTGATCGCCTGTCATAGTAGCTCCTGTTCCCTCTTGGTTAACTTTTTCAGCAATTTTCGAAGCGACCAAGGATCGTGGAATTGGGAGATGGCCAAGACGGGTCCGTTCTAGGTTTAAGGTCAATTGTTGATCCGTCACACTCGCTGTATAGTCCATACTCACCATGGTTTCTACCGGTCCAAGTTCAATCGGCACCTGAACATTGATGTAGTCTCCATTCATAGCAACTGCTGTATTGAGGAGAGTTTCATCTGAAACTTCTCCAAGCACTCCTTTAATAACTTGGCGCAATTGAGGAGAATTCAGCTGAATCTCTGTTTGGAGGCCAGATGAGGTTATGTCTGCTGTAGAAAGACCTTCTTGGGCCAGATCTACCAGCGAAGTATTCACTGTTACATTTTTAAATTGTTCTTGAGTCGAAACTTTTGCCGGTATCAAGAAAATTGCTAGGACAATCACTAGGAGGAAGGTCAGTCCGATAAGTCGTTTGATCCATTTCCACATATGGTTACCTCTTTTCATTTTAATGGATAGAAGAGAATTCATCTCTATCGCTATTGATCTATTCTTTTTCAAAATATGACTTCTATTCTACCCTAATTTTTCCAAAAAAGCGAATGAGAGGAATAAGGTGCACATAAGAAAAGAGGCTGTACAAGGTCCCAACCTCTAGTTTTATCTTAATGGAATTGCATCCCCCATTCGTCATCTTTACCAGCATTCTTACCAACCTCATGAGCGATTTTAAATTAAATAAGATGACTGGTGAATAACTAGGAGTATTATTTTAACAAAAACACTTATTTTGCCTATTGTTTTGGGGATTATTTCATGCTACACTAATCATAAGAGAATCAAAGAATAATGGAATCAAACAATGAAAGAATTCATGGATAAATTGAATAACCTACCTAAGCCGGTTCAATACATTATTGCCATCATTATTTTCTTTATTGCTTTTTACATTTCTTATAGCTTGTTTTAAGTTAGAACGTACAAAGCTCTCTTTAGCTGATGCAGTATATTAAAAGAGGCTAGGACAATAGTCCTAGCCTCTCAATTGTCTTTGGATTATCGAGCAAGACGCAGTGGTTGAGTGGGCTCTACTACGCTGATTTTATCAGCTTTTACAGCCCTACTCAACTGTGAGGAGGTGGGACGACGAAATCGAATTCTAACGAATTACCGATTTCTGTCCCACTCTCTTTCTTTTTTTAAAACATTTTAAAGACTGCTACTGCTAGTACTGCTCCAATGATTGGACCAACTACTGGAATCCAAGAGTATCCCCAGTCGCCATCTCCTTTGTTAGGAATAGGAAGGAGGCTGTGCATGATACGAGGACCTAAGTCACGAGCTGGGTTGAGAGCGTAACCTGTGGTTCCACCAAGAGACAAACCAATCCCCACAATCAAGGTACCTACAGCAAAGGTACCAAGCCCTGCTTGAAGGTCATAAAGACCAAGCGCAAAGATAGTTAGTAGCAAGACAAAGGTTCCAAGGATTTCACTGATGAGGTTTGAAGTAGTGTCCTTAATTGCTGGACCAGTACTGAATGTTCCAAGGATATTTCCAGGATTTTCTTCTGCTAAGTAATGTGGTTTGAACTGCAACCAGACAAGGACTTGACCGACCATGGCTCCGGCAAATTGTGCAAGGATATAAGGAATGACAGATGCCCAAGCTAGGCCACCATTAAGAGCAACCCCAATTGTTACTGCAGGGTTCAAATGGGCCGGACTTAACTTACCAGAGATGAAGGCTGCGACAGCAACCGCAATCCCCCAACCAAGAGTAATGACGATCCAACCTGAGTTGTGGCTTTCGTTTTTGGAAGAACCACTCCTGCTACAACCCCATTTCCCAGAAGAATGAGGATTAAAGTTCCTAAAAATTCACCAAATAATTCTTTCATATGATTTAATTCTCCATTATAAAGAGGGGAAGGTTAGACAGTCTTCTTTCCAACCCCTTTTTTGTTTTTCTTAGTTTTTTAATGCTGCCAAGTCATTGTTTTCCAAAGCGACTTTCAAGTCTTTGCGGTAGCCAACTTTTTCTTCTTCTGACCATTCATAGAAGCGGCCCATTTCATCCAAAACAGGTTCGATAATCGCATCTAAGCTATCCCGCATGAAGAGCATGTGGTTGGTACGACGAAGGAGGAAATCAACTGGGCTGAGTGCCAATTCATTGCGCATTGCATAGTGAAGTGACAAGGTATCAGCCAAACTCAATCCAGGTGCCTGTTCCACGCTATGAGCAAGGGCGAAGACCTTAGGTGCATTGGAACCATATAGGTTAGCTAAGTAGTGAGCTTCCTTGCTGTCCAAGCCACGAGATACGCCAAGTTGAGCAAAAGCTTCAATTTCAGAATCCACGTTTGTTGGGTTAATTTCGCCACCAGATACTGGGTAGGTCTTAGAGTTGATTAACTTAAACTGACGGTCAAACTCTTCCTTAAGAATGTTCAAGACACGCTCCATAGCCCCTTCAGCCATTTTGCGGTAGTCTGTAATCTTCCCACCAGCAAGGGTCAAAGACCATTGTCATCGCGGTCAAGGCTTGATCCACGTGAGACAGCAGATGGATCCAAGTGTTTTTCAGAAGTGCTACCTTCCAAGTGGCTGATTGCTGATTCAACATCTTCACGAGATTTTTCTTTAGAAAGATAGCCTTCAACTGTTGCAATCAAAGTATTAAAGCTTTCATCACTGATGGTTCCGTTGTTTCCACCATTGTAGTCAGAAGCACTATTTCCTGAGATCAAAGGACGGAGACCAGCCCAGCTACTTTCGATGTCATCAATGGTGATGTGAGCTTCTGGGAATCGGTTATTTACGATACCTAACAAGTAGTCGACATCTTCTTGGGTTACTGTTGGAAGCTCTAAGTCACCAGTGTAGTCTGTATCAGTCGTTCCAAAGTAGGTTTTGTTCTCCCGTGGCAAGACGAAGACCATCCGACCGTCTCCAAGACCAGTGTCGAAGTAAACAGGTTGAGAAACTTTGATCTTGCTTGAATCTACGACCAAATGCACACCCTTGGTTGGACGCATTTGTGAATGCTGCTCTCTATTATTTGAGAGATTACGCACTTTATCGCTCCAAGGACCAGTTGTATTAATCACCAAACGAGCCTTGATTTCAAAGACCTCATCTGTCAAGAGATCACGCGCCACTACACCTGTGATCTTACCAGATTCATCAAAGAGGAATCCTTCTGCTTTTACGTGGTTGGCAATGAGGGCACCATCTTGGTTGGCACGTTTGATATTTTCAATCACCAAACGAGCATCATTGTTGCGGAAGTCTAGGTAAACCCCACCACCGACAAGACCTTCTTGTTTCAACTCAGGCTCCCGAGCCAACACTTCTTCCTTGGTCAAAACCTTGTTGGCAGCTGGTGTATTGCTGACACCTGCCAAGAGGTCATAGAGGTCCATGGCTACCTTGAGACGGAAGAGGCTGAAAAGTTGCCCCATCTTCATCATAGACAGGTAAGAGCATTGGGTCAGGTTTTTGGAATATGAGGAGCAATTTGTTGCACCACTGCACGTTCTGAAACCGTATCTGATACCACTTCTACGTCAAATTGTTTGAGGTAACGAAGTCCACCGTGGACTAATTTTTGTAGAACGGCTGGAGGTTCCTTCCGCAAAGTCCTGCATTTCGATCAAACCTGTTTCAAGACCACTGGCTGCTGCCTGCAAGGCTACACCAGCCCCTGTGATCCCACCCCCGATGATCAAAAGATCCAGGGTGCGTTCTTGCATTTTCTTAATCGATAATTCACGTGTTTTCTTTGAAAATTCCATAATTCTTCACTTTCTATCCTACTGGAGTCTTGACTAGTCTTCTGTTTCTGCAAAGACTTGGGTTGCTTTAACAGCTTTCTTCCATCCCTTGTAGAGTTGTTCTTTACGAGATTCGTTCATAGAAGGCTCGAATAGTTCACCAGTTGCATTGAGTTCTTTCAATTCATCTAGGTCTTTCCAGTAGCCGACTGATAGACCTGCAAGGAAGGCTGCCCCCAAAGCTGTTGTTTCCAAGTTTTTAGCACGAGCGATATCAATACCAAGAATATCCGCTTGGAACTGCATCAAGAAGTTATTCATAGCTGCTCCACCGTCCACTTTAAGGACTTGAATAGCCGTCTTAGCATCAACCTGCATAGTATCAATGATATCCCGTACTTGGTAAGCAATGGATTGAAGAGTCGCCTTAATAAAGTCTTCTTTGGTTGTTCCACGAGTCAAGCCAAAGACAGAACCACGAGCATTTTGATTCCAGTATGGTGCCCCTAGACCTGTGAAGGCCGGTACCACATAAACTTCATCGTTGTTGTGAGAATCACGTGCATATTGTTCAGATTCAGGTGAGCTTCCACCATGCGTAGACCATCACGAAGCCATTGAATGGCACTACCAGCGATAAAGATAGATCCTTCCAAAGCGTAGTAGACTTTACCATTGATTCCATATCCAATGGTAGTCAACAAGTTATTTTCAGATAACTGCATCTCTTCACCGGTATTCATGATGATGAAAGATCCAGTACCGTAAGTATTTTTTACCATACCAGGTTCAAAGGCCAACTGTCCAAAAAGAGCCGCTTGTTGGTCACCCGCCATACCAGAGATAGGCACTTCTCCACCGTAGAAATGGAAAGGAGCTGTTTTTCCATAGATTTCAGAGTTAGAACGCACTTCTGGAAGCATAGCCTTAGGAATATTGAGGATTTCCAAAATCTCATCATCCCATTTTAGGTCTTTGATATTGTAGAGCATGGTACGAGCAGCATTTGAATAGTCTGTTACGTGAGAAGCTCCGTCTGTCAACTTCCAAACCAACCAAGTATCGATGGTTCCGAAGAGCAATTCTCCTTTTTCAGCCCGTTCTTGAGCTCCTTCTACATGGTCCAAAATCCAGCGAATCTTAGTTGCTGAGAAGTAGGCATCAATGACCAAACCTGTTTTTTGGTGGAATTTTTCTACATAACCTTGGCTCTTGAGCTGTTCAGCTAAAGGAGCTGTTTGGCGAGACTGCCAGACAATGGCATTGTAAATTGGAAGGCCAGTATTCTTATCCCAAACAACAGTTGTTTCCCGTTGATTGGTAATTCCGATAGCTTCGATTTGTCCTGGTTTGATGCCACTTTCGATAAAGGCACCAGCGATAACAGACTGAACAGAGTTCCAGATTTCATTTGGATTGTGTTCAACCCAACCAGCTTGAGGGAAAATTTGAGTAAACTCTTTTTGGCTAGAGCTTACTTTTTCTCCTTTTTTATTAAAAATGATGGCTCTAGAACTAGTTGTTCCTTGGTCAATGGCCATAATGTATTTTTCTTGTGACATGAACTGTCCTCCTGGGAAAAGAAATATTCTTTAGGAGACGTACTCCTTACATTGTCTAGTATACAAAATAAACCGCTTTCATGTTCATCAATTTTTTTTTAATTCTTAAAAAATATGAGGGGCGTCTCTTGAATCGCTTGAGACAGAAGAGATTTCCAAACTTCTGTTCTATTAAATTTTCAGACAAATCTAAGCATTATCTAGCAAAAAAGAAGACCCAAGTCTTCTTTGTAATCTACTAAGAATTGACATCCCCATAAATCATCTGACGAATATTGGCTAAATCTGTCAGATCCAAGTCATATTTCAAATAATAGACAGGGATTCGCTTGCTATGGCTAATAGGATTGTTGGTCACAATCAAATCATAATCAGTAGCTGGATCAAAGGCTTCAATGGTAATAAAACGATTGTACTCCAAGTAGCGCTTGAGGACCTCTGTCATCCGTGTATAGCCTAGATAGCCCACTGTTAAGTCCAGGCCAATCTTAATTTGACGACCACTATTCTCCACGATATAATCCATTAATTGAAGCCACTCCCACCTGATTTTTTTATCCAAGGCAGTCGCTTGGGAAAAGAGAGGCAGTTTGCTAAAGATGGAATCTGCTACTTCTCTATAGTCATGGCTACTAAATCCATAGGGAGGATGCGTTTCAAGCTGGTATTTATGCTTGTCTTGTAGCAGATAGCCAGAAAATAGATAAACTTGGCCACAAATTTGACTCAATTCATAGGTCACTGGGCCCTCTATATACTCTCCTAAAAGCTTCTGCGTTTTCATCTCTTGAATGAGCTGCGTAGTCAAAGCCCCAATCTCCCCTCCAAATCCTAAGATATACTCCATGGTATGAAGGGGGAGGATCCGATGGGTGACTAGGAAAGCAAAGAGGATCAACATTTCTCCATCCTCATAGCTAAGAGCAATATGTTTCCCTGAAAAGAGCTGGTCTACCCGACAAAACAAACGTTGGTAAAAAATGTTGTCCGTATATCCCTTCATCTTCTGTTCAATTTCTCGGAACTGACAGGCATTGACCTTGAGTCGTTGCTGGGTAATATGAGACCAGAGAACAAAATCCAAGCGTTGGCCTTGAGACAAATGGGCACCACATACCTCCTCTAAAGTTGCGATTTCCGTTTGTCTTTCTTTCTTGTCCAGTTCTTGTTTCCAGTCTGCACTAGCCCAAACCTTCCGTAGCAAGCCAAAATAAAAATAGCGAATCTTATGTTCAGGCCCTTTCAAGCGCCCATTGTGGATGGAAAATTGAAACTCAGCTAATAATTTGTTTAAGCCCGAAATATGACGCCCTAATGTCGCTTCACTAATCAAGAGTTCCTGAGCTAGTTGCTGAGCTTGAAACTGGCCATGATAAAGCAAATAGATCAATAGTTGGTACTTGATGGCATTGTCCAAAAAAGCCCGCCGAATGTCCCGCCCCTTGGTATCCGAATCCACAAGAAGGCGAAGATTTTCATCTACTACCTCAATGGAAAGGGCCAGCTGATTTTCTTGGGCCTTGTCATTGATCAGTGCAAGATATTTGTTCAAGGTTGCTTTGGAAAATTCCGTCTCAGCCATCACTTCTGACAGACTGCTTGGAGAATGCTTTTGCAGATGAGACAGGATTAAAAACTGCCCACCCTCACTTTTTTCCATTAAATCAGCTAAATGCATTTTCAGAAAACCCTTCCATGATACTAGTTTTAGCATAACACAAAACTTATGAAAGTCGAAATATAATGCTTACCAGCTCTATCTAAATATCACAAATCTCTAAATTATAAAACCTCCCACCGAAATCGGCTGAGAGGTAAAGCTCTACTCTATGATTTTCGTATAGCCACTAGCCAAGAGGCTAGCAGGATTTCAAAAAAATAATTTGCTCATTTTACCTCTGTAACAGGATGATAAATCAGATAGTCCCCCTAATCCGCATCAACCCAAAGATGGTATTGTTCACAATGGAGACATCGAAAGAGATAGCCACACATAGAACCATCCTTGACTAAGTATTCAGCTACATCCTGAAATTCATTACGTACCTCGTATTCTGCTAAGACTTGCTCAGCAATGCCCATTTTTTCCAGTTCACGAGTGCCAACTGTCCCCAGATAAGCACAGTAGTCTTGGCAACAGGAGAGCCAATATTCGCCCTGCCAGCTACTATAGCCTGGAGTTTGACAAAATAGGACCTGGTCTTTTTCCTTATCCATGACCCCTTGCCAATCAGCATCTTGTATAAACTCTGCTTCAAACTTCTGGGCAGCACGACCAGTAGCAATACAAGTCGGACAGAGATGACTTAGCTCCTCCACACAATAGGGTCTCAACGTATAATAGATGGTGTGGTCTTCCCCACATGAAGGACAGGTCTTAGGCTTCCCTTCCTTAAAGGAACCCGTCGCTAGTGGATCCGGATGATAGCGAAAGGTGGGCAATTCATTGATTTTCTCTTTATGAGCCTCTTTTTCTTTTTCAGTTAAGGGACGCGGAAGAGCAAAGCGATCTCCATGACTGAGACTCATCTTTTCTAAGGTGAAAAGTTTCTTAACTTGTTTGCGATCAGACTTGTCTACTAGCTCTGAGAAGAGAGCAAAGCCACTAGCATACAAGCCCAACTCTTGGTAAACATCCACCAAGACCTGCTTGGATTCTGGAGTTTCCAGTAAAGCCAGCCGATCCGCAAATTCATAGAGAGCTAGCACGCTGGATGAATTCTTCTCTTGTTCTTGGAACTGCTTTTTAAGGTGGATATATTCTTTCATAGAATCGTTCATAGGACTACTCGCTTTCATTTTTAGAGGAAACAAATCGTAAATTCTGTCTCTACTGATAATTGTATTCTAACGTGGATCATGTACTTTAAACCCATACCTACCCGCATTTCGCTTGAGTTTCTCAACTAGCTCTTCATTGCGCTTGCTTTTTCCAAAAAAGAAGGGAATAGTCTTACCAGTTCTAAGTTCGATATAGAAAGCATAGCGACTCCCACCACCAGCGCGACCACGGAGTAGCAAGTAGGTAATTTGCTTAATCTCTTTCAGTGGGATCATTCGCCGACTGAAACACAAAGGCACATGAATGTAGAAGATGCCTCGGTTAATATGGAAGGGTGCAAAGAAGGGACCACCACTACGTCGGCTAGCCAACCAGCGACGAACGAATAACGTAATGCTGAAGAAGCCAATAAAACCAACACTTAATAATACTGGCCCTGATCCTAAACTTGCCATTCCATTTCTTCCTTCATAAATTCTAAATACACAGTACAATTGTTGATTCGGCCTTAATCAGTATGCTTTTTAGTCTTGGTTAATAAGATGATGACAGCCACTAAAAGAAAAATTCCAAATCCGAAAGCAACTAGTTCTAAATCTTTTAATCCTTCAATGTAGGGTAGGAAATACATACTTGATTCTACTAATAGAAAACCAATAAGAATAAGGGCTAGAGCAAAGTAGCTCCATTTTTTACTAATCTTTAGCTCCTTTCCTTAGCTGGAATTCCATCAAACTTAACTAGCTGGAAATTCTATTTGGTTTCAACCCATTTTTCATTATCCATGATAAAGGGCTTAGCTAGACCTTCACCGGTGTAATCTTGGTATTTGGTCTCCAAGTATTTGTAGACATCTTCTTTAGTCGCAAACTTGATGGCTTGATATGGTTCTTCAAAAGTAAGTTTTTCGACAAAGAGATAGCCTTCCTTGGCAGGTACCAAAACGCCCACGTGACCAACAAAAAGGGTATTACCGTCTAAATTGTCATGAACGATGACAGAAAGCATACGCGCGTTTTCATTAAACTTGAAATGAGCATAATACTCTTCCATCTTCTTGGCATGGACTTTGACATCCGTTGTAGCTTCTGTCGGAACCCGTGAATAGAGAATGTTAAAGGCTTCCTTGTCTGCCTCATCGAAGACTTTCCCTTTGTCAATGGCATCATTATCCACGAACAAGAGTTCACTATCCGCTTTCATCTTTGGAATCTCGATACGATTCTTTAGCAAGGTATAGCTGTTGATTCGACAGTTGGTCCCGACAAAATCGCCCTTCTGCTTGGTCCACAAGTCACTAATTTTTTCTACATTGTAGACTGTTTTCTTGAACTTGCTGAAGTTACCCGTCAAACCGACCGAGCCGACAATGCTATCATAGTCCGTAACTAGACCCAGAAACTTGTCTACACTTTCCTGATCCAAATAAGCAGATAAGAGAGCCCGCACTTCTTCGACGCTTTCCTTGCTATTAAGGTTGCTATAGGTTCCCTTGTAGTGCTCCTTGTCTGAATGGGACTGCTGCACTGTGGAGCTTGCCTGTTTTTCATTGGATTGCTTTTGGTTGCTACCACAAGCCGCTAAAGCAAAGATTGCCAAGGCACAGCTAGTAAGGAGAATAATTTTTTTTGATGGTTTCATAAAGTAGTTCCTTTTCTATATACTAAGATGTTTTGTACCATGATTCATTTCTTTTTCCTATCGAATCTCCTTATCCTATATTATAGTTTAAAACTGACTTAGCTCCAACTATTTTTTACGAATTAAGGAAACTTTATAAGTAGCAAAAAAGAGCTGGAAGCTGTCCAGCTCTTCAAAGAATAATGAAACTTATTTAATTTTGTGTTTGTTCATCTTTTCTTCAAAGACTTCCGTCATAATGACACGCAATTCTTCCCGTTCTTTTTCAGGAAGGTCTCCTTGGCGCTTGGCCACGGCATAGAGTTCAGGATAGCGCATAGCCACACGTTCAATCGTCTTTGTTGTCGCATGCCCTCTGACAAAGAAAGGAATACGCTTGATCCATTCTTGCGGTACAAGAGCAAGCAACTTCTTCGCCGCTTCTTTATCAGAAATCTCAGCTGTACTCAAACCTTGGTTGATTTGTTCTTGTTCTTTTTCTGTAAAATCTTTTAATTCCATTCAGAACCCTCATTATCTATTTGTATCTAATAGTACATTATACACATAAGAAATCAAAAGTACAATTATAACCTTTCCTTAGCTGAAAGGAAAAATTAATAGCACAACAGTATTATCCGCATAAAAAAGCCTCAAGAATTATATTCTTGAGACTTTCTTGTTAAATCAAATGCGCTAATACACTATAGTTAGTTATATATTAGTTATTTGAAATTTTACGTTTCAACAACACTGCTCCTGAAAGAACAATTGCTCCTGAAAGGATCAATCCGCTTGCTACGACTTCACCTGTACTTGGGAGAAGGACTTTGCGTCCGCCACCGTTACCATCTCCATTTCCGCCAGGGTTTCCTGGTGCTGGAGTTGTTTTCTCTGGAGTTGTTGTGGTTCCACCATCACCATTACCTGAACCATGGTTATCTGGTTTATCCGGAGTTGTTACAGTTGTATCTTCACTTACTGTAGTAGTTGTTGTAGTTGTATCCTCACTTACTGTAGTAGTTGTTGTAGTTGTATCCTCACTTACTGTAGTAGTTGTTGTGGTTGTAGGTTCCTCAGTTGTTGTAGTGGTTGTAGTTGTAGGTTCCTCGGTTGTTGTGGTTGTTGTTGTGGTTGTTTCACCACCACCTTCACCATGGTTATCTGGATTTTCCGGAGTTGGTGTGGTGGTTGTAGTTGTTGTAGGTTCCTCAGTTGTTGTAGTTGTGGTTGTTGTAGGTTCCTCAGTTGTTGTAGTTGTAGTTGTGGTAGGTTCCTCAGTTGTTGTAGTTGTAGTTGTTGTAGGTTCCTCAGTTGTTGTAGTTGTGGTTGTTGTAGGTTCCTCAGTTGTTGTAGTTGTGGTTGTTGTAGGTTCCTCAGTTGTTGTAGTTGTGGTTGTTGTAGGTTCCTCAGTTGTTGTAGTTGTAGTTGTGGTAGGTTCCTCAGTTGTTGTAGTCGTGGTTGTTGTAGTTGTTGTCGTAGTTGTAGTTACATAAGTATTTGTAAACTTACGTGGAGAATCTGCTTCTTGAACAGTTGCAACAAGCTTACCTTCACCATTATCTACTACTGAAACATGGACAGTGTAGCTTTCTTCTGAATAAGTAACACCTTCTTCAGAACCAGCTTTCTCTGTAATCACATATTCATGCTCACCTGGTTCAGTGTATGAAAGTTTGAAGGCTACTTCATTTGTTGCTACTTCAACACCTTCAACTTCTTTACCGTTTGATGATGTTGCAATAACATTTCCGCCTTCGCTCAATTCAAACTCAAATTGTTCTTTAGCAAGTTCTTTACCAACTAATTCTTTAGTTGCTTTGATAACAGCTTCTGCTGGTGTTGCTTTATATTTGTTTGTAAACTTACGAGTTGAATCTTCTTCTTTAACAGTAGCAACTAATTTACCTTCACCATTATCTACTACTGAGACATGGATTGTGTGGCTTGCTTTAGAGTATTCAACTCCTGCTACTGATCCAGCTTTTTCTGTCAACACATATTCGTGTTCACCTGGTTCAGTGTATGAAAGTTTGAAGGCTACTTCATTTGTCGCTACGTCAACACCTTCAACTTCTTTACCGTTTGATGATGTTGCAATAACATTTCCGCCTTCGCTCAATTCGAATTCGAATTGTTCTTTAGTAAGTTCTTTACCAACCAATTCTTTAGTTGCTTTAATGACAGCTTCTGTTGGAGAAACTTTATAAGTATTTGTAAACTTACGAGTTGAATCTGGTTCTGTGACAGTCGCTACAAGTTTACCTTCACCATTATCTACTACTGAGACATGGATTGTGTGGCTTGCTTTAGAGTATTCAACTCCTGCTACTGATCCAGCTTTTTCTGTCAACACATATTCGTGCTCACCTGGTTCAGTGTATGAAAGTTTGAAGGCTACTTCATTTGTCGCTACGTCAACACCTTCAACTTCTTTACCGTTTGATGATGTTGCGATGACGTTTCCGCCTTCACTCAATTCGAATTCGAATTGTTCTTTAGTAAGTTCTTTACCTACTAATTCCTTAGTTGCTTTAATGACAGCTTCTGCTGGAGTAGCTTTATAGGTATTTGTAAACTCACGAGCTTCGTCAGCTTCTGTGACAGTCGCTACGAGTTTACCTTCACCATTATCTACAACTTTAACATGAACTGTATAGCTTTCCTTAGAGTAAGTAATTCCTTCTGCTGTACCAGCTTTTTCTGTAATTGTATATTCGTGGTCTCCAGCTTCAGTATAGAGAACTGAGAAGACTACTTCATTTGTTGCTGCTTCAACACCATTGACTGTCTTACCATTTGAAGACGTTGCAATGACTTTACCACCTTCGCTCAATTCAAACTCAAATTGTTCGTTAGCAAGTTCTTTACCTACTAAATTTTTAGTTGCTTTGAATGTAGCACGAGCTGGTGATGGTTCATATGTGTTTGTAAAAGTTGGTGCTTGAGTTGTAACCTCAGCTTTAAGTGTTCCACCTTCAGCTTTAACAACAACTGTTACTTCATATGAGTTTTCATCAAATGTGATTCCTGGAACTTTCGTTTCGGTATTTTCTTTGATGACATAGTTGTAGGTACCAGGACCTTTAGCTTTCAAACCTTCAAATGTGATGCTTCCATCTGCTTTGTTTGTTGTTGAGCAATTGGAGTAGTCAAGTTATTTGCATTGTACAAATCAAACTTGAACTCACCATCTTTTAAGGCTACTGGACGATTTCCAGCAAGTACTTTCTTAGCAGTAATTGAGAAATCTGCTGCGATTGGTTCATCTTGAAGGTTGATCTTAGAACCTTCAGCTCCAAGAGTTACCTTGTATTCTTTTTCATCAAGAGTATATCCAGCAGGAGCTGTTTTCTCTTTGATGATGAATGTCTTACCGACATATTTTTGATCAAACTCATCAGAGATTGCTACACCTTTTTCATTTGTAGTCAATTCTGTAGTGATAGTTCCATCTTCTGACTTCACTGTATAAACAGCGCCTGCAACTGGAACCAATGTGAAGGCATTTGTCTTGTTGATCTTAATCTTGAATGCTGTAGAAGCTTCGATTTGTCCTTTTACAAGAGATACACGTTCAACTTTGAAATCTAAATTTGTACGATTACTACGTTGAGTAAGTGCAGTTCCATCTGCTGTAGTCAACTGGATAACGTTTTGAACTTTTCTTCCATCACCTGGTGTTGTTGTGTGGTATTCTACCCAATACGATTTAGATCCATCAGCAAAGATGATTTTGAACTGAGTATAGTTCTCATTCCAAGCTACAGTATAGTCAGTACCTTCCACCATCTTCTTAGCATCAGAAGGAACTTGAGAAGTACCATCGTTCAATGTAGCAGAAGAATAAACGACCAATGACTCTGGGATATACTGGATAGGAGCAAACTCAGATGTATTTGGAAGGAAGTCATTCAAAACTAAGTTCTTACCATAGTCTTGTCTTCCTGTGTTAACACGAATTCTCCATGGAGAGTATACATCTCCTTTACCTACTGAACCGATAGCTGCTAACTTAGCTGAAGTCCATTCTTTACTTACAACATCGTTACCGACCTTAGCATAGTTTTCGAAACCTTCTTGTTTGCTGTCAACAGTCTTAGAAGTAAAGGTGTGTGTGATGGTCTTCCCAACACCTTTATTTTCAAAGGTAAGCGGTGTTGCTGTTTGGTCACTCTTAAATAGGAAAGTAATTGCATAATTACCTTTCACACCCTTGACGGTGTCTCCACCAGTTTTGGCTTGAAACTCATCTAGGTTTTTCAAAGTAACACGAGCCTTACCGCCTTGGTTATCACCATTAGCAGTAACAACCACAGTACCGATATTAACTTTTGTTTCCTTATCATACAATTCAGTTGTTCCGTTATAGACGGTTACTGGAGTTGGAATATCCACATCAAAGTAATCACCATTAGCCAATTTGCCATCATATTTTTTCAGGTCAAATTGAACGAAGAACTGATTTGAACGATTAGTAATAATCTGATAAGTACCATCACTATTCGGTTCCAATTTGGAATCCGACATATTGAGGACACTGATGTCAGTTACTACACCTGTCAATTCTTTCCCATCTGCAAAAGCAACATTATTTGATGCAAATAATGTACCCAAGACGGTCAGAATCGAGACAAAAAATATTAAAAACGGCTTAATTTTAAACTTTTTCACCATTAAATATTTCCTTCTTCCTACACTTTTTTAATAATCATATTTAAAAAACCAACACCGTTTCTTAAATACGTTGAATTATTTAGAATAATTCAAAAATATAGTACTACTTTTTAACAATTAAAGTCAATATTTTTAAACTAAATTATACCAAATATTTATGCTATTTTTTTATTTCCCTTAAAATTTTTAAATTTTTAGCAAAAAAATTAGAGGGATTTTTTTCACCAAAAAAATCCCTCTTGTATAACTATACGTTTTAACTCGAATCAAGAAAACTGTCCTGGAAATATTTATCTGCTAAATTCGGTTTAATACGAACCTGAATTTGATTTTCTTTAGGATTAGTTTTATTGATAACAATTGTATGATTGAGTTTCTCTTAGATATTTATCATTCATCAATTCATTATTAAGTAATAACCCAATGTCTTCATTTTAAATCGTACTTCTAGACTTCTCCATCTTGGTAGTAGAAGAATTCAGACAGGTCTTCTTCAAGGAAAATACGAAGCATGTCTTCCATTTCTAATGAAAGATTTCTGTTTGGCAATTCTTTCAGGTCCTCCCACCAGACTTCCCCCTCTTCAGAGGATATTAAGTCTCCTTCAAACTTTTCTGTCTTATAAAAGAGAACTACATAACGAATCCCATCTTCCACCCAATCTTTCATTCCACAAATCTGGGGAGAAGCAATTCTTAAGCCAGTTTCTTCTTCACTTCACGGATTACTGCTTCCGTAAATGATTCTCCCGCTTCGACATGACCACCCGGAAAGGTAATGCCTGGCCAGTCCTCTTTTTTGCGATTAATAACAAGAACTCTATCGCCATTTTTTACCATACAAAGATTCGTAAACTCAACACTCTCATTCATATAGATACCTCCTAACGATGTGTTTTTTCTTTGAGGACAGGATAAATAATCTGTATTCTATTCTTCTTTTAGTTGTACTTGTGTACAGGCTAGTAGGTCTCCAAGTTGCCTCTTATCTTTCCTAAACAGCGTCATTGCCAGTAAGGAAGCTGCGAGGAGAGTCGCCGAAATAGAGAGGATAATGGATGATCCATCAAAATTACTATAGAAACCATGAATCGTGCCCATATGACCGAGTTGCCAAGGTAAAAATTTGATGACATTTCTAATCAGGCTTGCCTGCACTGTTTTTTTCTGGTAGACCAGTTCCAGTCCCGCTTTTGCCTTTCCAAAACTGCCATTTTTTTTATAATCCAAGTATGTGAACAGGAGTATGATTGGTAAAACAGAGGTCAAAAATACAAGACACTGCGACTGAATTTCTGTAAACTCTGGGATGCCATTAAAAAAGATGATGTAAATAAGCATAGAACCTAAAAACAGAATAAGTAAATAAGCTAGAATGAAAAGATAATCGAATAGAAATTCTATCATTCTTTTTTTAACCGAAATAGGATTAATTGCTAACATCTTCATCACCGTCTCCCCTTTCTCATCTCCAATTATAATATAAGGTTACGAATAAAGAAACTATTAATAAAATTAAAAGGCTTTAGTCCTGTGCAATATAGGACTAAAGCCTCTAGATAAATTAGTTGTTTAACCTTTTTGGGTAGTACTAAAACTAGTCTGCTTTTTTCTTTCTTGACAAAGCATAACCGGCAGTAGCTAAACCAATAAGTGCTGAATAAGTCATGAATGATTGACTAGCTGAACCAGTATTTGGTAGTACTGATTCTGAATCTTTTTGCTTAGGTTCTAATTTTGACCCTGGCTTAGTCTCTGGTTTTGCTCCTGGCTTAGGTTGTGGTTTTTCATTTTTCTTGATAAGCACAACATTTTTATGCCATTCAATAACTGGTTTTTCTGTTTCTTTCTTAACAGGATCCTTCAACAACTCAGGTGCTTCTGGTTTAACTGGTTCGCTTGGTAAGACAGGTACAGTTTTATATTCTGGTTCTGTCGGTGGAACTGGTTTTTCTTTAACAGTTGGTACTTCTGTCAATTCCGGTTTTTCAGGTTTAACTGGAGGTGTTGGTTCTGTTGGTTTAACTGGCTCTTCACCTGGATCTTGAGGGAAGGCAACGTTTGAGTTGATAGAGAACCAATAGAGAGTTGCTTCGTCTGTTGCGTTAGCACCTTTAGCTGTAAATTCAAGATGACCATCTTTCAAAATAACAGCAGCACCACCATAGTAGAGGTAAGGACTCTTAGGATCATCCCAACCCTTAGTTTCACTTGAAGAGTCTGCATTAAATGTTGCCCCTTGATCCATGTATTGGTTTTGTTCTTTAGCAGATACTTCTTTAGTAGATGAATCTTGGTCTACACTTGAATTTGGAAGTTTAATAAACTCTTTGTCACCAATGTTTACAGACTCGACGTGAGGAGTATTTGGTGTTTCATTTTTGGTGTGTATCTCAAAACGCCTGATGTTGCGTCAACAGTGTAAGTACCGATAACGTCTGATTTATCACCAAATGTGTAATCTTCGGTACCAACTGAGTGACCATTTCCGCCACCAGATGCGTTCACTGTTGTAGCATCGACTACTGTTTCTTCAGTTACTTTAAAGGCATCATCAACCCATGTTGCTTTTTGAGAGACGATTTTCAAAGGATTGTCAGCATTGATATCAACTTCTGCACTACCGAAGTCAGCTTTACCGCTTTTCACAACGACATCTGCACCATCAAGTTTTGGTTCAGTTCCATCTGAATATGGATCCCAAGTTCCACGAACTGTATTACCTTCGCTATCTTTAGCTTCAACAACTAGAGTACGAGGTTTGTCATTTTCAACATAAGATGCACCATTCCAGTGGTTAATTGAGTTAAGGGCAAGGATTGCATTGTGTTGTGACAAATCAATCAATTGGTCATTTTCATCGTAAAACTCAATGTCAACACCAACTGTAACTGGGTTTTCAGTATCAGTTGAGCTACCAATTGTCATTGTAACCGCTGGATCGTTATAAATTTGAACGATTCCTTTTCCATCTGATGATGGAAGGCTCTTCACTTCGTATTTATAAACAACTTTTGCAATTCGTTTTTCTTCGATACCTTTTACAATTTTAGCTTGAGTAAGTCCTGTGTATGTCACATCAAATTTGTCTCCGACTTTTACAACTCCCCACTCAATTTCATTATTGGCATATGGATTTGTAGTTGTCACATCAGAATCTTGAAGATTCTTTGTTTCATACATCTTAGTAGCTTTTCCATCACCGTACATACGAGATTGACCTTCTTTTGTCAAGTAAGTTGTTAGTCCAGATGTTTGGTGTGTGATTTTAGTTGTTTCGCCATCTGCAAGTTCTTCAGAGAGGAATGTCAAATCTTGTTTGTATTTTGCAGGATTTCCACCACGCTCTGTAACCATCTTATTGAAGGCATCTTTAGCATCATCATATTGTGCTTTTTTCTTGTTGAAAATTTCGAGTTCAATCAAGTAAGCAGCCTGAGCTTCATCATAAGCAGCTTTTTTAGTTTTGTATTCGGCTAATTTAGTTTCATACTCTGCTTGAGCCAATTTATTGCTTTCAGTGGCTTCTTGATTTGCTTTTACAGATGCATTGTATGCTGCAAGAGCTGTATTATATTCTTCAAGCGCTTTTTCATAAGTAACACGCGCTTCTTCATTACTTTTCTCTACAGCTGTTTTTTCTAATGTTTTTTCCGTTAATTCCTTTTGATAAGCAGTAAGTTTTTCGTTGTAGACTGCAAGCTCTTTGTCGTAATTTGCTTGTGCAGCAGTATTTTTAGCATCAACTTCAGCTTTTTCTTTTTCGTAAGCTTCTTGATTTGATGCTACTTCAGCTTTATAATCAGCTACAGTTTTATTAATATCAGTAACTTGTTTTTCGTAATCTTTAGCAGCAGCTTCCTCTGAATCTTGCTTTTTAGTCTCTGTTTCTTTAACTTCAAGACCTTCATTTGTGGCAGCAGTTTTAGCTTCTTCCAACTTCTCTGGAACAGCAACTTCTTTTGTTTCTTCTCCAGCTACTGTTGTAATTGAAGTAACCGGTGTAGTTGCTGATGAAGTTTCATCGGCAGATACAGTCGCAATACCTGCAGCAGCAATCACTGTTGCGACCGCAACAGAACCAAAAGCAACTGAGGTTTTTCTCAAGGCATACTTAATCGTTTTATTATTCTTGAACGATGACATAACAAGCTCCTTTTAAAATTTTTTAATTATTCTTCTCAAGCAAAAAGAATTTTTGTTCTTCGAACTCAGAATGATAGTATCAAAATAAAAATGTAATGTCAAGGTTTTTTTCATGATTTTTTTCAGAAATATTTCAAAATGTTTCAAAATGTTTTTCATTCTTTATAAGAAATATCGTTTTGTTAAAAATTTCCTTATGAAGTATCTTATTATTTCAACTAATTATTCAAAATAAAAACTGCAACCTACTCGTTGCAGTTACACACAGATTTACTTCTATTGCTTTTAGAAATTTATAAATCCATTTTACTCTTTAAAAGGGGTTAGCTCGATAAACTGGGATTTATAGTACTATTTTCTTCCATTTTCTGATTTTTGTTCTGAAAGATCCAAAAGGTGCTACCGTATTCACATGTATAAATTTATATACTTCCCATACTGCTGTTTTTAGTCGCTTCATCTGCCCATTTTTCTCATATGTGGTTTTAAAACAATTCTTCTTCACTTAACGTATCAATCATTGCATAGATACAATTAATATTCTCATTTAATATGAATTTCAACTCTTGCAAGGATAAATGAGCATAAGTGTCCGTAAACCACTGATATAATTCACCGAGTTGATTCCATTTAAATTCATCCGATGGTGTCTTTACTCTAAGTCCCTTTCTTTCATCTTTTTCCCATTTTAGAACTAAGCTTGTCCATCCCACTTGATAAGCAAGATTTTCTGCTGGCGTTCTATCAACTTCATCAACTCTCTTATCTTTTAAGGTTTCTGTTATATTATCAAATTCTGAAATATATTTCTCAAATGTTTTTTTTATTTCAGTCTTGAGTTCTTCTTTATTTTCGTATAGTCGCAAAAAATCACCACCATCCTTCAAATCTACAACGTTAACATCAATCAGCATGTCCCGTTAACGTATGGGCATACGCCAATATATACGATTATTTGATTATAACGAATTCTTCCCACCGTCTGGGGACATCCTCTAAGGGCTCGTCAAGATAGGTATAGGTCTTATCCTTAATCCAATCAGGAATACCATATGCGGCCTCTGCTATACTCCCGGTTATGGCAGCAAGAGTATCACTATCCCCACCAAGAGAAATCGCATTTCGAATCGCATCTTCAAAATCTATACTTTCTAGAAAGGCAATGATGGCTTGAGGCACCGTTTCCTGACACGTTTCATTGAAACAATACGTAGGACGGATTTCATCTAGTGATTGAGAAAGATTATACCCATACTCCTCCTCTATATGTTCCCTGATGAGTCTCTTACATTCTGAAAGGTTATCATTGATTGGCTGCTCGTAATCGCCACAGTAGCCTCCAAAGTAATAACGACACAGAAAGATAGCATCAGAAGTTGCCATTGCTCCTTTGTCACCCTCTGGATGGTTATGAGTCACCCCTGCAGAAATTCTCGCAAGATTTCTACTAGAAGGCACGCTACCTGTTCGTGCACAAAAGCCACAATCCATGATCCAAGCACAAGGAGAAACACGCATGGCAGAGCCATTACCAAAACTATTATAAGGGGAACAATCCTGGCTTTGAATCCATGTATTAAACCTAGCCCCGTAACCAGCATCGGGATACATTCTGCCATATTTCTTCATGGCATCAATAAAGTCATCCTTCTGACCACCGTTCATGATAGCTTCAGCAACAGCACAGGTCATCACTGTATCATCAGTGAAAAAACAATCCTCACGGAATAAACGAAGATATTTAACTATAGTTTATCCAGGATCTACATCTATAGAAGTTATTTTGTAACCATCCTCATTGTATAAAAATTCTAATTGTAGGGTTAAATCTACTAATTCAGAATTAGAGGTCATCTGATATTCAACAGCAAAACCAGTTTGATCATTAAATTCATAAACTTGTAGTTGAGAATACTCATAATTCGGATGGAAATTACATTCTACACCATATTCATCAATTTTATCAAAATCGTTTAACTGTAATGAATCGTCAATATATTCAAGCAACTCTCTTACATCATCAACTTCTGAACCATCAACACAATCCATAATATCTCTATAATTATTTAGATGAATTGCTCTTAAAATCTTTTTAAGTACTTCAATTACTTTTTTTCTTCATTTTTGGTAGTTCTCTTTGTACTCAAAAATCATCGAATATTCCCATGAAAATACTTCCTTTTCTAAAATTTAAAAATCCTTTTTCCTTACTAATTCTATTACTAGCCAATATCGTATAAATCAAATAACCAATAAAAAAATGATAATAAAAAAATAACATTAATTTTTTTAACACAAAATAGAGATTTAACAAATTTGCGAACGCATGAAATAATATACAGTACCCAACAGATTTCGTTTGACGGTAAAGAAGCCCTAAAACAAAACTTAAAAATAATGTATATATAAAAAATAAAATAAAAGGAAATCCTTGATGACTTTCTCCAACTATAAACCATAAAGGCAGATGCCAAATCCCCCAAATTGATCCTACAATCAAATTAGATTGCCAATAAGTATATTTTTTATCAAGTAATGGTTGTAATATTCCTCTCCATCCTAATTCTTCATGTCCACCACCAAAAAAAATTAGTTGTATAAAGAATAATGGCATCAGATAAATTGATACTTCATTTAATTCTAAGGAAGATACAGAAAATAGTATCAAAATTGCTAACAAATGAATAATGAAATAAATACTACTATTTTTCTTTCTTACTAAATAAAAAAATGTTTAAATTTTATATTATTCCTTTTTCAAATAAAAAGCCACTTGCAATAGCTGGACCAAGTGCACCTACTATATGTAACATTCTCCCTATAAATGTTTCTAATCCCAAAAATATGAGATTGAGTAAAAATGGCAAGAATCCCCCAAGCTATATAAGTAATTCCAAATGTACAATAAAGATAATTTTTTAAATTATTTTTGTCAATTTCTGTCATTTTATCTTCCTTATTTTGATTATTTTATATGTAATATTTGCTACTGCTTCTTAGTTGCTCTCGATTAAAACTACCTATATTTTATCACAAAAATGCAAAAAAAGCCTTACAATCAAGGCTTTTCATTATTGATTCATACCAAGCTTTCTAGGCTTTTACCAGCAAAGCTACACACTCGGCGGTTCGCTGTTGCCGTATCGTTTCGTCGTAAACTCCTTACTTTACGACAGCTATCCCATGGGCGGAACATCCCCTTCTACTTCGCTGATGCCTCAGCTCGTACAAGCAGTGATACCGCCTCAACATGTGCTGAGAGCTTTCTTCTATACTAATAGACGAAAGGGTGTGAAAATGATTTTTAAATGATACTGTGGAACGGAACAGTAGCCTTAGTATTGACTACTGTCGTTTCTATTCATATTGGCTATTCTAGGACTGAGATGAAAAAATCTATAAATGCTCAGAATAAAATTGAACCCGCAAATCTCCCCAAAACAATGGTGAGTCATGTACTTGTATTATTCCGAAAAAATACACCTCTGGTGCAGTGAGACAAATTGGTGTATCTTATAGTGGCTTCGTAGATGAAAGCTATACTCTACTATCACTCTTTGATGATGTAGAACAAATTGAAAAAGATAATAGACTTCAGACAGCTATTGATGTTGTCAGAGAACAGTTTGGTTTTTTTAGCCATACAAAAAAAGGAACCGTCCTAACTGAAGGTTCCAGAAATATTGAACGCAGTAAACTTATCGGTGGTCATTCCATGGGTGGATTGGAGGGATTAAAATGAAACAAGAAAAAAATACAGTACAATTTTTCAGAAATCCGTAGTAAAGGATGTAATGATATTGAAATGCTTGAAAGATTTTTTTACATGGAATCGTTGAAACAGCAACTTCAAAAACTTCGTCAGAGAAAACTCAAAACAACTGAAATATCGATACGACTAGTACATGCTAAATCTGAAAACCGATTACCATTGGAATTTACATTTAGCATTAAGCCAACAAGCTCATCTGTGATAATCTATACTGAGGTAATCAATCGCTTTTAAAGAATGTTACACAGGTGGGGAATTCAAGGTTTTTACGATTCAATTTGATAAAAAAATACCCTTGCCTCTGCATAGAAAAGGATTTGATATGATTGACCGTTCATATTTACCATTTCAATCAGCAAGAGAGTACCAGGATACAAAGATGCAAAAAAATGGATGGGCTTTTTTTCCTATCTGAACATGCATCAGCACTCTCTGATGATACAAACAAAGTAACGTACATGTCTGACTTATCACTAGAGAAGAAATTATTACTCCTCAGTCAAGTATACGCCGGGCAGCTACGCACACGCATTCAAGTGATTGAAAAAAACAAGCGTGTTTCCTACACTGGAACAATACCAAGTCTGACCAAAGATTTCATTTTGATAAAAACTACAACAGGTCACATCAATTTGAAATTAAAAGACATTATTAGTATTGAACTTGTCGAGGAGGTGCTCTATGAATCAGCTTGAGTTTCAGCGTAATCACCTACAAATGGACTATTATAGCGAGAGCTACCAAGATTTTGAACGTGACTTCTACCGCTACTCTAACATGAATATTCCATTGACCTTCCTAACTGATGATATCCTAAAAACAATGGCGACTTCACGTAAGAATTACTTTGTCCTCAATAAGGAAAAGTCCAGAGATAACCGCGATCACTTCTTCATATTTGAAGTAAGTACCGTAGATGAGAATCCGCTAATCTATCATTATACATATAAGAAAACTACAATATATTTAGCAGAAAAAAATAGGAGCAGTTCAATTGACTGTTCCTATTTTTTTAATATTCATAAAATCTAAAGTCTTTATACTCTTTAACAATGGAGTCGCCAACCAGAACAGACTATACTGACCAGCGACTACCTTAAATTTAATGTTTCAGATTTATTTTTCTTATCTCTAATTTCATAAACTACATCTGCTACATTTTTCGAGTAATCGTTTATCGTGGGTGATAAACACGATAGTTCCAGTGTACTCCTTCATTAGTATTTCCAAAGCCTCTAAACTTGGTATGTCAAGGAAGTTACTGGGTTCATCCATTATTAGGATGTTATATCTACCCATGAGCATTTTAGCAAGCAACAATTTTTATAATTTCTCCACCGCTTAAAACAGATAAACTTTTTTTCCAATATCGTTCTGTTTGAACCCCATAGATGCTAGCACTGAACGAATTTCTGATATATTGTAGTCACAATCCTTCTGCATAAACTCCATAACATTCTGATTACTGTTGTACTTGTAACCATTCTGTGCAAAGTAACCTATTTTTTTGCCTTAGGCGAAATAGAAATTCCTTCTTCATGGTTTAAGATCATTTTGGATTAAAGTTGTTTTTTTCCGATTCCATTACCACCAGTTAACGCCACTTTTTGCTCCTAACGGAATTTGAAAAGATGCATTTTCAAACAGAGCCTTATCCCCAAATACTTTATTAATTTCTGCACCGACTATAGGGTATGGATTATGGAGCTCCAATGCTTTACTTTTGCCTGAAACGAATTCTGCGAATGCCTTCCGGAGCTTCTACTTTTTCCTAAGGCCGCAATCCTGTGCTCTAGGGTTTTAGCAGCATTATACATCTTTTTTTCCTTACTTCCTATTGATTTTTTTGATGAGCTAAACGCCCTCCGTCTTCAGTACTTTTTTTCTTTGAAGAACCTTTTTGCCTTCTGTTCTATTTTACGAGCCTGTTTTTCGCTTTTTCCTCCGCAGCCCTTTCCAATCGGGCACGTTCCGCAATAAATTGTTCGTATTCTGCAGCTTGGCTCTTACGTTCTTCCTCTTTCTGACGAAGATAATCAGAATAGTTTCCCCAATACTCAGTGATTTTTGCCATCTTTCAGTTCCCATATTTTTATCTACTATTTCATCAAGAAAAATAGCGGTCATGGCTAATAACTAACAGTGCACCTGTAAAATATTTTAGCTGTCCTATTAGAAAATCAATTCCTTCACGGTCTAAATGGCTCGTAGGTTCATCCGCTAAAATACCATGAACCTGTGCCGATAAGGCCTGTGCTATTTTAAGCCTTGTTTCTTCACCACCGCTCATAGTCTGTATATTTAATTGCTCAACACCTAGCTTGCCTACAAGTGCAAAATCTTTTTTTCCTCCTGCAGAGTTACTTCGTCCAACTGGGGAATATAGGCAAGTTCACCCAGACGATTCATTTTTACATCCTGGGGGAGTTAATTCTCCTAAAAGTACCCTGAGTAAAGTGCTTTTTCCAGCACCATTTGCTCCTACTAAACCAATACGGTCATAATCATATACTTCTAATTCATTTATATCTAAAACATCGCGTCCTTTGAATTCCACACGAATGTCTTTTGCTTTTAATATTAATTCCATAACATTTCCTCCTGTCTATAATCGCATGCTTTCATTTGCTTGTATGCAGGGAAAACCCTGCGATTTTAGCAGGAAGAGTTATGAAAAATAAGATACATAAATATTCCTCCAATATTTGTTTATTTTTAAATCTAATTTTTCTAACCTCAGTTATCATTTGGCAAACTATAGCAATGCCAATAATTAAAATACCTGATAGTAAAAAAACCAATGATTTACACCGATTTTTATCAGCAAAAGAATCCAGAAAGAATTAACCCAATTGGCATAGCAAGTGACATGATACTTCCGATCAAAGAAAATACACGTCCTAAATATTCAGGCTTAATTTTTCTCCTGAAAAAGAGCTGTTTGCACACCGCTATAAAATGGCACCGAAAAGCCCCATTATTGCACAGCAAACTACGAATATTACAAATCCATTTTGGAGGAAGTATTCCCGAAACAGCTAAACTGGTCCCCATTATAAAAAAAATGAACTTGTTATTAGTAATACATGCTTTTCGAAGCCCCCTAATCTTCCTAATAATAAGCCTCCTGCTAGCATCCCAAATGCAAAGGAAATTTCCGTAATAGAAATATGCACAGGCGTTCCATTAAAGTGTTCCATGCTTATTAAAAGGAAATAGTGCATTGATTGGCATATAAACAAAAAGTATATAGTGTTCCTAAGAGTAATAAGGCAAACAATCCTTTGTTTTTGTCTCAGAACCACAACTCCTTCTTTCATCTCCCTTATGAAATTTGGTTCTAAACTTTGCACTTGATTACCCAGCTTAGGTATACGTACAATTGCTACCGTAATAGATGCAATCACAGCACCCAATACGTCGATGGCAATAATAGCATTTAAATCCCAAACGGAGTATAAGAGTGCTGCAACTGCCGGACTAACAATATAGCTTATAGACTGCAAAGACTGACTATAGCCTGCGCATTTCGTTAGCTGTTCTTCTGGTACTAAAAAGTGGTGTAACCGCATTGAGTGCTGGGGTATGAAAAAGCTGTTCCAATGCTACGGATAAACAATACTATCATAATCATCCAGACAGGTAGCTCCATACAGAATGCAACAATAGCAAGCACTGCACCAGCTGCTGCGATAATTAAATCGGCACCAATCATTATCTTCTTCCTATCATGACGATCCACTAGCACACCAATGGCAGGGTCCCAAAAATCGCATAGGGTAAAAAAACCTACTAATGAAGCCATAGACAAGACCATCGCAGATCCTGTTTTTTTCTGTAAGGTAAAAAAATAATCGCCATTTGCAGGATGGCACTAGTGATTAATGATACTGCTTGCCCTGCCCATATTGCATAAAAATTTTTCGTTTCCAATTGTTGTATTTTTTTCCATTTATATTATCTCCTGCATATTATTTTTGCTTGAATTTCTATTTTTGAATAGCATTCTAGGCAATAAAAAAATGCAGGCCAAACCCCTACAATGTGGCTTTTTGGTCTGCATACATACAATTTGGAAACATTCATATTAAAGACATAGTTAAATAAAGGTATAGTTAAATAACCAATATCCTCACCGTAACTAATGAATGCTCAATATCGTATAAATAAGCACAACAAAAAAGCCTATCATCGGGTATAGATTCTGCTTTTTTTATTGCCAGCTTATCTTAAACGCATTGAGGCTGTCATAGTTTCGGTTCCTCCTACATCTTTGTTTATATCAATTTATAGTATAACACAACAAGATGATATGTTCAATATAAAAAGTTATGGAATGAGACTCATACTTCCAATTCGATGCCAGATTTAAAGGATATGACGAAGTTTTTCTTCATAGACTGTAACGCTCTGGATTATCTTCCTTAGTAGCAAGCGATTAGCTTTCACAAAATCTTCTGTTTGTAGTTTTAAAAATTCATCAGGATTTTCTAACTCAACCTCAAAATATTTCATTTTACATTCCCTCATTTCATTTATTGATAAATTGAGTTTGCAAAAAAGAGTGGACAATTTTTGTCTACTCTTAACCTTTAAAATAGTTTTTTTTAATCGATTTGAAGTTGCCTAAATTATTACTTATTCGGTAAAATGAAGTATTGCTTTCAACAGATTTCCTTCAACTACACTTCACTTGATTCAAACAAGGTGGGTACATTTCTATTCCCACAAACTCCTTGTCAATGGAAACAAACACGTACCCACAGGGTAAATGGAAATAGAAACTGATAATTTCTAGCTATCACTTCTACTCATTCCAAAAATTTTCTCACTCTGATACTTACCCACCATAAAGCAAAAAGCCTTGCAATCAAGGCTTTCATTATCCCTTTCGTTCAAAGGTTTCTAAGCTTTTACGAGCAGAGCGACACACTCAGCGGTTCGCTATCTCCGTTCTGTCTGCGTGCTAGCACTTGTCAATCACGGACAGCTATCGCATGGGCGGAAGTAAATGCTAATCTTCGTCGTTTTACTCCTTGACTAGCAAACTTACCGCCTCAACATGTGGTGCTAGTATACTCCTATATTATAGAACGAAAGGGATAGAGTTGTTGTTTAAAATTAAACTTTAGAATGAAAATATTTTATAGTATCTTTTTCTAACTTTATAGCTGATAATTGTCATTTAATAAATTTACTTGCCAACTTGTAAACTTGTTTTATCTCTTTACTTTCTAATTTCCAGCTATCAAGCTCAATTTTAATCAACTCTGGAAATTTTTTGCTAATGTCCCTCAAAGCATTACCAACTGATTTTCTAACATATTCACTGGAATCTTCTTTTAATGCTGCAATACGTCTAACCGCTTCATATGGATTCTCTTTGAAATATGGTCTACTTGTCCATATTCTTAGTCCCTCCGTAACAGCTCTCCTTGTATTAGGATTATTGTTTTTTAACCATTCATCAATTATTGGAAGTGCTTTTTCATATCCTTTTTTCTTGCAGAATTCATCAAATGCCTTTGCCAATACTTCCTGAACTCTCCAATTATCATCTTTGGAAACTTCATCTCTCATAAATGCTAAAATATCATCTTGTTCTGATAAATATCCAAAAAGAAATACACCGTACATTCTAACTTGATATACATTGGATTTAAAGGCTAGAAATGCTAATTCTTTGGTATACGCATTATCGTTTGATTGATAGTCAGCAAGAGCTCTTTTCTCTTCTACTTTAAACCCATTTTCAATTAAAGAAAATTCTTTTTCCAAACTTAAAATATATTCTTTCATGCAATTTTACCCCTCACAATATTCTATGTTTCAAGATCTGAAACTAATAAATTCTGTACAAGTATTTATAGTGATTTAAATTCGAAATAATATTATCAAGTAATCGTAATATGCTTTTCCCAAAAAAATTGATATTCCAACGTTTATATTATTCAGCTTTTTTTCTCAATCAAATACCAACTAGGAATGATTTGCTTCATATCATCATACCATTCTAAAAATTTCCTTAGCTTGATTTTTGCATTACTGATATTTCTTCAACTCCGTAAGGAACAGACCATGGCAAAGCACCAACTATATTATTTAGAATATAGTTAGCGAGAAGCTTCAAAAATAAATCCGGAACCTTATAATCAAAATATCCATCTATTATACCTGACGCAAAAGAGGGAGAGACTTGAGCAGACCATACAATTCGATTGAATTCCTCCCAAGGATCTCCAAGATCAAATCGATCAAAGTCAATGACATAAATTTTACGATCTTCACCAATCATGAAATTCCCGATATGATAATCTCCATGTTGGAAAAACCTGAGGTCTATCTTTTTAACAATTCTCGATTTGCATTTAAAAAAAATCAATAAAGATCTGACCATTTTTCATATTGAACGGGACATTCTTTGTATTTGGAGATTTTTGTCATCAATTTTTTTCGATTATAAAAAGACCTCCCAATCTTCACGAACTTCTGTAACAGGGAGTGAATGAATTTTTTGAAGGATTCTTCCTGCTTCTACTCCATAAGTATATTGTTGTTCTTTCGAATAAGTTAAAATGGTTTCTCTTGCATCTTTCCCGTCTATCCATTCGTGTAAAGAATGTACTTCGTCATCGCAGAGTTCTATGCTAATCGGTTTACACATCGGAACTCCAAGAGAAGCTACTTTCTCCATCATATCAAATTCAAATTTTTTAGAATCTAACTTCTCCTTATCAGAAACACGCAAGAAATATTTTTGCTGATTTTTGATCTGTCACATAATATTTTTTATCATCTGACCAGCCTTTATTTATGGCTATCTTACTACTAAAATCCATCAAGCACTCTCCGATTCATTTCACAACACTTTTTGCAGTTTTCACTAGTAACCAATCCAGTTCGTCTACACTTTAGTTACCTAGATCAAGATTTAGATAATGGAAACTAGTCAATTTTCTCTATGATATTTCCAAGTTTATCCAATACAAGACAGGAATGATCATTTAGTGGAATTATGGGAACATTAACGAGTTCTTCAGCTCTATCCTTATTAGCTTTATCATTCCAGGAATCATAATGGACACTAATTAAAAACTGACTAAAAAGTCCCAACCCATTTTTAATCTTTATCTGATGATCTGAATTATCATTAGGTGAAACATAGACTTTTTCTCCTAATAATAGAGCTCCTGCAGAAAATCCCATAACTTTCGCCCCTTTATTCAGCATATGAGCGATATAATTCTTAAACTTCTGATTTACATAAGTAGCTATGTATTTTTCTGTATTTCCACCACCGATGATAATTAGATCAGCATCTAGATAGCTATCAAAAATTAATCTGCTCAATGTCCAAGAGTAAGTAATCAGTGTTTAGGTTAGAAAAAAGGCTTTGGAAAACTTCCGTGTACTTTTTCATATACGGTTGCCAATTTTCTCGATAAACTGTAAAAATGACAATTCTTTCGATCTTCCTTGATGACACAATTTTATTAACAATCGTATGGTTCTTTATCGGCGAATTTCCACCCATCAAAAAAGTTTGTTCGTCCAATCTTTCACACTTTCTATAGATACATAAATTTTGACCACGTTCTGAAATTATAATTTCTTCTTAAAATGAATAATTCTATTTGCCTCCTGAAATCCAATATTGAGATGAAATCTTATAGAATCCGTATTCGTTAAAGTACAGTCACTTGCAAATTCCTTACATCCTTTATTTTTAGCCCATTCCTCACATTTTGTACAGAGATTTTTAGCAATATCCTTTAAACGATATTCCTCGTCGACAATAATCCCTTCTAAGAATCCAACAGGACTATATTTACAACCTTCAACATAATCAAATCTGAGTGAACATAGTGCTAGACCTACAATTGTGTCACCTTCAACTTCAGTAAAGATTGCAGTATTTTTTTGCCATTCGTATATCTTTTTTTACTTCATCAATAGCTTCTTTATCGGTCAATTGGGGCCATAATTGTTTCATTAGTTTAGCCGTTTTTATAGAATCTTTTGTTATTCCATCCATATTGATGTTCCTCCGCAAATTACAAGCAAATGTTTCGAATCATGCTGTTACTTTGTTACTCATTGATTGATACCAATACCATCCCCTTCTACTTTTCGCTGTCTCAGATCGGAAGAGCAGTGGTACGACCTCAACATGAAACGAGTGAACACTAATTATGCTAGATAGTCTTGTCTGTTCTATAAACTTTTTAACGATCGCATAAGGTTATCGTTAAATGGTATTACCTAGATAAACTGAGATTTCATTATTTCTTTTTCTTTGGTTTTGGTGCAGGTAACTCATCATACATTGAATTAAATAAGCCGGTTAAATATTCTTTGTTGTCAACATCATCTACCAATAGCATTTCCTTTGCACCTTCATACGGCAATTCGTATTCTACATTCGGCATATACGCTATTGCAGATTTGACAGGCTTCACTAAAAATCTATCATCATAAATTCCACCCATGATTTTCCCTCGATAATAAATTATATACTCACCCATCATTGCTCTATATGATATTTCTTCCAACTCGGACAATTGTTCTAAAATGAAACCTAAATATTCTTTACTTGAAGCCATTTTTGCTATCTCCCTTAAATACTAAAATTTCAATAGTCCATTTTCATCAAATTGAAAATTGGGTCCCCAAGAAACTTACCAATAATATCCATCTAAATCCGAAAAATATGCGTGATATCCAACCCAGAAAAGTCCCTGTGGCTCTTTTACAATTTTTCCACCTGCTTTTCATTACTAATTCTAGTACTTGCCAATATAGTATAAATTATATAACCAATAAAAATGATAATAAAAATAACATAGCAGCCAGTCTTACAACTTACTACTTTTCATATGATAATTTACAAATGTCTTTCCAGCCACTCGATTTTTTTAAAATCCTTATTGTTATTGTGATCATTTCGATAGGAGTCTTGAGAAGAAGCTTTGTAAATACTTAGATACTGCTCCAGACTTGGAAGACGAAAAGTGATGCCTTCAATGTGAATAAGCTCTATATCCGATTCCGAAACTCCTGCAAAATCAGGTAAGGAATCGATACTTCCAAATTCAACACTCACTCGATCCTTTTGGAATTCATGCTCATGAATATCTATTAAGACGTAGCCTAAGTCTTTCATCACTTTCATTATCTTGTCCCAGTCATAAATTCTGAGATGATCAGGTGCTTCCCAACCTCTAGGGTCACCAGGCACATGAATGTCAATGTCAGACGGCCCCCAATTTTCTTTCGTTCTAAACTCCAATCCCAAAGAACCCATCAGTGTCGGTGTAATTCCGACTCGATTTAAATGGAAACAAATGGTTTTAAATTCTTCAAATAAGAGACTCATGTTCACTCTAAACCTTTCATATAAATGTTCGTTATTTCTACTTTATTACCTTGAACAAAATCATTTTCATTTTCTAGAGTATATCCAGTTATTTTAGATACAAAGTCTTTTCCATCTTCTAAAGAATCAAACACGACTAAATCTTTAGAATAATCATTTTGGTACAATTCCAATAGATACATCTTTCATTCTTCCAATATTTGAAAAACTAACCGATATTCTATGCAACTTACAACCTAATTATCTATCCTTAGTATACACATATATTTCATAACGAAGATAATTAAGTTTGGTTTATCCAGGATCTACATCTATAGAAGTTATTTTTGTAACCATCCTCATTGTATAAAAAAATTCTAATTGTAGGGTTAAATCTACTAATTCAGAATTAGAGGTCATCTGATATTCAACAGCAAAAACCAGTTTGATCATTAAATTCATAAACTTGTAGTTGAGAATACTCATAATTCGGATGGAAATTACATTCTACACCATATTCATCAATTTTATCAAAATCGTTTAATTGTAATGAATCGTCAATATATTCAAGCAACTCTCTTAAATCATCAACTTCTGAACCATCAACATTATCCATAATATCTCTATAATTATTTAGATGAATTGCTCTTAAAATCTTTTTTAGTACTTCAATTACTTTTTCTTCATTTTGGTAGTTCTCTTTGTACTCAAAATCATCGAATATTCCCATGATAATACTTCCTTTTCTAGTAGTTAATTTTAAAGCTTTTAAAGCTTATGTATAGTAAAAATGTTTCTCTAACAAGCTGACACACTCGGCAGTTCGGAATTACCGTATCATTTTGTCAGATTCCCTCCTCATTCTACGAGTCCTATCGCATGGGCAGATTATCTACTTCGTTGATGCCTCAGCTCGTACAAGCAGTGATACTGCCTCAACATGTGATGCGTTTGTGGACTCATTGAGGATTATTTGCGTTTTACTAACAAACTTACACACTCGGCGGTTCGGACTTACCGTATCATCTCGTCGGTGCCCCTCCTCATTCTACGAGTCCTATCGCATGGGCGGAACATCTCCTTCTACTTCGCTGATGCCTCAGCTCGTACAAGCAGTGATACGGCCTCAACATGATGCGTTTGTGGACTCAAAAGGTTCAGTGAACCTTTTGAGGATTAGCTACGTTTCACTAACAAACTTACACACTCAACATGGTGCGTTTGAGGAAACAAGTCCACCGGCTGGACTTTCTTCAACTCATAGCCCAGCTCTTGATAGAGTTTGATATCACGCGCCATGGTGGCTACATTACAGGAGATATAGGCTATGCGGTCAGCTCCTGTTTGGGCGCTTGCTTTGATAAAGCTTTCGGTCAAGCCCTTGCGTGGTGGGTCTACTAGGATAACAGTTGGTTGGATGCTTTCCTTGAGCCAATTCTTCATAGCATTTCAGCAGTATCACAGACATAGTGGGTATTGGTGATACCGTTCAACTCTGCATTCTTCTGGCTATTCTCTACTGCTTCAGGGATGACTTCTACCCCATAGACTTCCTTGACATGCTTAGCGACAGATAATCCAATAGTTCCGATTCCTGAATAAGCATCGATCACCACATCGTCTTCTTTTAAGTCCGCAAAGTCAATGGCTGTTTGATAAAGCTTCTCTGCCATTTCGGTATTGACCTGATAAAAGGCTGGTCCAGAGATTTGGAAGCTATTCCCCAACATTTGGTCCGTAATGTAATCTTGACCATAGAGAACCCGCCATTCTTTCCCAAAAATGGCATTGGTATTCTGGTCATTGATATTTTGCATAACAGATTTGATAGCTGGGAATTGCTTGATCAGCTGCTCGATCAACTGGTCCACACGGAACACCTTAGGACGAGTGGTGACCAAAATGACCATGATTTCTCCTGAATGATGTCCTCGACGAACCACAAGATTTCGAATTAAGCCAGATTGTTCCTGCTCATCATAAGGCTTGAGGTCAAAACGACGAATCAAATCCCTAAGCGCCAAGACCACTTGGTCAATGACGGGATCTTGGATATAAAAGTCTTCAATCGGCATCAAATCATGGGAGTTCTTCCGAAAGAAGCCTGTCTCCACCTGACTATTTACCCGACGAACAGGGACTTGGGCCTTGTTGCGATACTGGACAGGATGGTCCATCCCCAAGGTCAGAGGCACTTCCATATCAGTGATTCCCGCCATCTTGTAGAGGCCATCCTTGACCTGTTTGGCCTTGAATTTCAGTTGCTCGGGATAAGCCAGGTGCCCCAAGTCGGCGATTCCGCTTCGTAAATAGGCAAGATCAAGTTCCTCATTGCGGTGAGGCGATTTCTAGGTACTCCTCTACTTTTCCGTAGCCGATTTTCTTATTGACCTTGAGCACGCGCATTCGGATGACTTCACCTGGCAGGGCATTCTCCATAAAAAAGACCAGGCCATCGACCTTAGCCACTCCTGCTCCTTCATGGGTCAAATCGACAATCTCAACGTCTACAATTTCATTTTTCTTTAACATGGTGTTCAATCTTTCTACAAATTAAAAGGGATAGAGTTTTCAGACTCCTATCCCTTAATTATATCATCTTAAGCCCATTTGGGACAATTTCTTTTTATAAGCATCGAAATCGACCAGCAAGCCTTGTCCGCCATACATATCATAGGCATCGACCCAATCCCCATTTTCTGGGATGGTGATGCGTTCAATCCCCTTGCTGGCACTTCCAACTAAGCCAATCCCATTTGTCAATAGGAAGGAGAAGGGTACATTGGTAGAGGTCATAGCGAAGACCTTTCCTAGTGCTTCAGATCCAGTAAAAAGTTTGGTTGGATCCTTAATTTGGTGTACAATGGCAGACATGACTTCTTGTTGGCGTCTTGTCCGTCCAAAGTCGCCCTCATCATCTTTACGGAAACGAGAATAGTTGAGGAGGGTCCGGCCGTCCATCCGTTGTTTTCCGACCTTAATGGTCTGATTCGGAACGACCCCATCTTTCATATTCAAGTCGTCAGGAACTTCCACTTCAGAAACGGTTTCACCATCAATAGTAGAGAACTGAGCATTCATCTCCACCCCATTAGGGAAGAGGGTATCGATGGCTGTCGCAAAGGTTTGGAAATCTACCATGGCATAGTATTGGATATCAATGTCAAAGTTATCCTTAAGCATTTGACGGACCAACTCTGCCCCTTGGTTGTTATTCTGCTCTCCAATAGTAAAGGCCGTATTCAACTTCTGGTCATAATAATCTGGATATTCTGGATCTGTTTGCTGGCTCACGCCATCGATATGAACCAGAGTATCCCGCATGAACTGACCAATTTCACCTTGCCGTCCTTGTTGTTGACATTGACGACCATGATGGAGTCCGTTCGAGTCTCAGACGAGCTTTCCCCGATCCGACCATCTGTTCCCAAGATCAGGATATTGACTCCGTCTTTGGTCTTCTGGCCGTTAAAATACTCCTTAACAGCTGGTTGGGCGTTAGTCCCACCAGGTTTGCTATTCAAGCCTTTAATAAACATAAAGACCATTCCACCAAGGACCAACAAGAAGAAGATGGCTATCCACTTTAAAATACGTTTGAAGCGAATTTTGCCTCCTTTCTTCCGTTTGGGAAGAGCTGCGACTTCCTCTCGTTTCTTTTTATTGGCTTTTGGTTTGTCCTTTCGGCTCCGTGATGGATAGACTGGTAATTCGTCAGAATTGTCTTCCCCTCTACTTGAAGGAGCAACAGACTCTTCTGCTCCTGATGAAACGGGATCGTCTTGGAATCGTCCCTCTGATTTGTTTTTTAGATACTTGTATTCCAACTGCTCTTTTTCGTTCAGGTAATGGTAGTTGGAATAAAGATAATTCAATCTCTTTTGTTCATGATAGGATAGTTTTTCTGATTCTCTACTCATACGTTCTCCGTTTCATTGTCGTTTAGCACATAGACCCAATAGTGGCCTAAGGTTTTGATAGATACCCCCAGGGACTCCAGTTCTTGATAGGCGGATGCAAACAGCGATTCGTTAGCATCCACCACATCGATGATAAAAAAATACTCCCCTAGGGCCGTCTTTAAAGGACGACTTTCAATTTTTGTTAAATTTAATTCTCTTGAAGCAAATGTAGATAGGGCCTGGCATAAGGAGCCCGCGATATTACTTGGTAAGGTAATCGCCAAACTATCCTTACTAGCAGCTTTCTTCAGCGAGCGACTGCCTTCAAAAGGTCGCTGACCAAGGATCCAAAAGCGGGTGAAATTTTGATCCATTTCCTGAATATTACTAGCTACCACTTCCAAACCATATTCATCCTTGGCCTCCAAAGGCGCAATGGCTGCAATAGGAAGTTCCGGATGTTGAGAGACATATCGAGCCGCATAGGAAGTCGAAGTTGTCATCTCTAGTCTGGCTTGAGGGAAATGCTCCTGGACATAGGCTTTCCCTTGGGCTAATGCTTGAGGATGCGAATAGATCACTTCAATGGCTTGATCCTGCTTAACTGCTAAGAGTTGTTGCTTAATAGGATAGACCACTTCTGCAATAGCCTGGAAACGAGCCTGGTGAAAGAGGTAGTCAATCGTCTCATGGACACTACCTTCGATAGAGTTCTCAACAGGGATAACCGCATAATCTACTTGGTCGGACTCATAAGCTTTGATCACTTCTGTGATAGACCCGTAAGGGCATAAGATAGCCTCTTCAAAACTTTCAAGAGCTACATGGTGGGTAAAGGATCCCTTAGGACCGAGATAAGCTACAAGCATCGGATGATCTCCACAATTTCTTCTGGTGTCTTATCAGCAACATCAATCACATGTGTGGCTACTTCTTCATATAGGGGCAGGCGTTGCTCATACAAGGCACGAAACTCTTCTGGTTTTTTATTAAGAAAGAGGGGGCGCTTAGTTGCAGGATCGGCAGCCAGTCTTTGATAAAGCCGCTCAAAATCAATTCGTAAATAAATATTACAAGGATTCTTCTTGAGAAGCTTGCGATTTTCTGGTTTCAGGACAATCCCTCCACCAGTTGAAATGACCGAGCTCTCTTGATTGAGTAACTCATGCAACAAAAGCGACTCTTGCTGGCGAAAACTGTCTTCTCCATAGCGAGCAAAATAGTTAGAAATCGGCATTTCTAAGCGTTGGACCAAGAGTTCATCCATATCTGCAAAAGCTGGGTCCAATAAAGAGCCAATGGTTGTTTTCCCTGCTCCCATAAAGCCGAGTAGTACTTTAGGCATGAGACACCTTTTCTAAATCTGCGAAGAAGGTAGGATAGCTGGTATTAATAGCTTCAGCACGCGCAAGCTCCACTTCACCATCGCTTACAAGCAAGGCTGCAATAGCTCCCATCATGCCAATCCGGTGGTCACCAAAGGTTTGCAGACTAGCACCATGTAAGGGCGTTTTCCCCTCAATAATCATCCCATCCTCTGTTGGGGTGATGGTTGCTCCCATGGCATTAAGACTATCTGCCACTACTTGGATGCGATCCGTTTCCTTGACTTTCAATTCTTCAGCATCTTTGATAATGGTTTTCCCAGAAGCCTGGGTAGCCAAAAGGGCAATGATTGGAAGCTCATCAATCAAGCGAGGAATCAAATCACCCGAAATTTCTGTTCCATGGAGGTCGGAAGTCTCTACGACAAGCGTCGCAGCCTTAGCAAGGGGATCAACATCCAAGATTTGAAGCTTGCCTCCCATTTTTTTAATAACCTCTAGAATACCTGTACGAGTCTCATTGATGCCAACATTCTCTAGACGAATCTGACTATTAGGAACAATCAAACCAGCTACCAACCAAAAGGCTGCACTGGAAATATCACCTGGAACCGTCACCTCACAGGCTTGGAAGCTTTGAGGCCCACGCAGGCGAATTTCCTTGCCCTTCACGCTGATCTGGCCACCGAACTGCTGGATCATATCTTCGGTGTGATTCCGTGTCAGTTCCTTCTCTAGAATGACTGACTCCCCTTCTGCTTGCATGGCAGCAAATAGAAGTGCTGACTTGACCTGAGCAGAGGCTACCGGTAATGAATAATGGATTGGTTGTAACTCTTTTGTCCCATGAAGGTGAAGAGGAAGCATGTCTCGCTCAGTTTGCCCCTGAACAGTGACTCCCATCTCTCGAAGGGGGATCGCCACCCGATCCATTGGTCGTTTGGACAAGCTATCATCTCCAACCATGGTGACTGGGAATGGACTTCCTGCTAAGACACCCGCTATCAATCGAGTGGAGGTGCCTGAGTTCCCCATATCCAGATTATTCTTAGGTTGTTGAAAGGCTTCGAAGCCTTTTCCCTCGATGGTGATCACTTGACCATCATCTTGGATAGAAACGCCTAGGTCTCTAAATACTTGAATAGTGGATAAGACATCTTCACCACGTAGGATATCATAAACCTTAGTGGTTCCATGCGCAAGGCTTCCAAAGATAATCGAACGATGACTGATCGATTTATCTCCTGGAACACGAATGATTCCATTTAAACCCTTACAATTCGTTTGTAATTTCATGGCTTACCCCTTCAAGCTTTTCTAAAAATTTTACCATAAAAAACAGCCATTTTCAACGTTCACTTGGAAGGTCCTCTAAGATGGGAGAGAAAAAGAGGTGGGCTCTCCACCTCTCCCTTATTTAAATAAATCTTGAACTGGATCAAAAATAATCCGTTCAATATCTCCTAGATAAACAGACAATTGCTGTTGTTTGGTGAAAAACTCATTTACAATTGGGTTTCCTTGTAATTTCCCAGCAAAGTCCTGCATCTTCTTTTGTTGGTCTTCGGTTGGCATTTGTCCAGACTGGATGACTCCATGAATTTCTTGTTGGAAAGTCAGGTAGTCTCCGAATAACGCTTTTGCATCGGCATCGGCATCAATGGCTTCCTTACTAGCAAGGACAGCCTTGTATTCTGGTAAGTCACGAATTCCGCGTGACAACTCATTCGCTAGATCATAAATATTTGACATGTGATTTCTCCTTAACAATTTGGTTTTGTTCTATTATACAAAGACTCTGGTAGATCTTGCAGTAGAAACTGCTATTTGTAAAAAACCTACTTAGGACCTATTTGATTACCACACTATAATCCGTTTTCTCGGTGATCAAGGCTTCAGCCCGCGCTTGATCTGCAGCCGTCTTAAAGGAAATCTGAAGAATCCCGTAGACATCTTCCCGGTTTTCTTCATTGATATGAATATTGACCAAGGAGGTACCACGAAGCAATTCGAGGATCCGAAGGATGACATCTTCTTCGTCTGGGACATCCACAAAAATATCGAAGGTGCTTTCCACCCCTCCTCTCTTATGGATCTGCATATGCTGCCGTTGGTTTCGACTATGGTCAAAGAAGGCCCAAATGGCATCTTCTTGTCCTTGGCGAATCATATCAGCAACTTGCTCAAGACGATCCCGAAAATCTGCTATCCGATCGAGAACAGCAGTTGGATTAGATAGCAAAATGGAGGTCCACATGCTGGGCTCACTCTCCGCAATCCGCGTCATATCACGAAATCCCCCTGCAGCAAAGCGACCTGCTAGTGCATGCTCTTCTGTATAAGCAGCTGCTTGTCCCATCAGGGTAGCTGCCAATACGTGAGGAAAGTGACTAATCTGAGAAGTAACCCGATCGTGTTCCATTGGATCTACCTCGATGAAGCGGGCACCAAGCCCTGAGAGTAAATCCTTCAATTCCAAGACCGCACTTGGGTCTGTCGTAGCTGTTGGTGTAAAAATATAGTAGGCATTTTCAAATAGGGTGGAGTCAGCTGAGGCAGCTCCTGTCTTGTGACTCCCTGCCATGGGATGCCCACCGACAAAACGGACTGGGAGATGTCTAAAAGCATTTTCGACAGCTTCTACAATGGCACCCTTGGTGGAGCCAACATCTGTCACAATGACTCCTTCTTTCAGTGGCATTCTCGCCAGTTGCTGAAAGGTTTGGATGGTTTGCTTGACAGGTAGGGAGACGATGATGACATCAGCTCGAGAAGCAAACTCTTCCAAATCAGCCGTCACCTCATCAACAATTCCCTTCTTCAGAGCAATATCTCGTGAGGCCTGACTGCGATTATAGCCTAGTAAAGTCACTTGCGGATGAGCTTTTCGGATCCCCATAGCTAACGAAGCTCCAATCAGTCCTAGACCGACGATATAAACAACCTTTTCTTCCATCTATTTCTCCAGTTAGAAAGCTTTAGTATAGGCCCGATGACGCTCGACAGCTTCCTTCAATTCTTCCAGATTATCAGAAGAGAACTTGTCCAAGACTTCTGTGGCTAAGACCGTTGCCACCACAGCTTCCATGACAACCCCTGCAGCTGGAAGTGCTGTTGGGTCACTCCGCTCCACCGTTGCCTTATACGGTTCGTGCGTTTCAATATCGACACTCATGAGGGGTTTATAAAGAGTTGGGATTGGTTTCATTACTCCACGGACGATAATTGGCTCTCCATTGGTCATGCCGCCTTCAAATCCGCCCAGATGATTCGTTCGACGGGTATAGCCATCTTGCTCAGACCAGAGGATTTCGTCCATGACCTGACTGCCCTTGCGACGACCAGCTTCAAAGCCCATTCCGAATTCTACTCCTTTAAAGGCATTGATAGAGACAACCCCTTGAGCGATTTTGGCATCCAATTTCTTGTCCCATTGAACAAAAGATCCCAGACCGACAGGCACACCACCTACAATCGTTTCAACGATCCCTCCGATGGTTTCCCCTTCTTTCTTCACACTATCGATATAGGCCTTGATTTCCTCTTCTCGCTCTCGATTGACGATGGAAACTTCTGACTGAGCGACCGCTTCCTTGATTTGGGAAACTGTTAGATTTCCGGAACCTCTACTTCGATGCCACCGAAATTGACAATATGGCTGGCTACTTGAACCTCAATCTCTTCCAATAGTCGTTTGGCTACTGCACCAACTGCTACTCGCATCGTCGTTTCCCGAGCGGATGACCGTTCCAAAGAATTTCGCAAGTCATCAAAGCGGTACTTGATCCCGCCAACCAAATCAGCGTGGCCTGGACGAGGCTTGGTAATTTTCCGGAGCCCCTTCTTCTTTTCCTCCACATCACTAACAGACATGATCTCCAGCCATTTTTGGTGGTCTAGATTGGTGACATTCAAGGTGATAGGACCTCCCATGGTCAAGCCATGGCGAACACCAGAGGTGATCTCGACCTGATCGCTTTCAATCTTCATCCGTGCTCCACGACCGTAGCCTCCTTGGCGGCGTTTTAATTCGACGTTGATATAATCAGCTGTCAAAGGGAGCCCTGCTGGCACTCCTTCGATAATAGCTGTGAGTCGTGGTCCGTGTGATTCTCCTGCTGTTAAATAACGCATGCTATCTCCTTTGTCGCTTTCTAGTGTAAGAAGTCTCTCATTTCTTCCAACGGGACTGGATGGATCTGACAAGTTCCAATTTCTGGTACCAAAACCAGTTTCAATTGATTGCCCCTCGCCTTCTTATCTAAGGTCAAGGCCTGATAAAGCTTTTCCTTATCCCAAGTATGGAATTCTACTGGTAATGCAAATTTGACACATTTGGCGAATAGCCTGCGTTAAACCGGCTTGAACCAATCCCTTGGCTTCTGCCACCTTAGTGACTTGTACCATCCCTATCGCAACGGCTTCTCCGTGCATGACCTGGCCATAACCGGCTGTTGCTTCAATCGCATGGCCAAGGGTATGACCGAAATTCAAATAAAGACGAATGCCTTGGTCTAGCTCATCTTCGACGACCATCTTGCGCTTGACTTGACAGGAATGAGCAATCAAGGATTCTGCATGCTCATAAATAGACTCAATGGAGCCATCCATTTGATCTAGCTCTTCCCATAAGACTGGATCTTCGATGAGACCGTACTTAATGACTTCCCCCCATTCCCTCGATCAACTCGCGCTTGCCAAGAGTCCGCAGCACTTCAGGGTCAATCAATACCCCATCCGGTTGGGCAAAGGTTCCTACCATGTTCTTAGCATAGAGTGTATTGACTCCGGTCTTACCTCCGATAGAGGAGTCAACCTGCGCTGTCAAACTAGTCGGTACTTGAACGAAATGAATACCCCTCATATAGGTGGAAGCTACAAAGCCAGCTAGATCACCTACAACGCCACCACCAAGAGCGAGGATGCCATCTGATCGTGTCATCCCATTCTTGGCTAAGAATTCATAGACTTTTTGAACGGTCGTCAGATTCTTACTAGCTTCTCCTTCTAGGAACTCATAGCTAATTACTGTAAATCCTTCACTTTCAAGGCTTTTTACCACCTGACTTGCATAAAGAGACCCTACATGGTTGTCTGTTATGACTGCTACTTTTTGAGGTTCCCATAGATGACTGAGCCAGGTTCCAACCTTTTGGATCGCTCCATTCTCAATGACAATCTCATAACCATTCTTTGGTAGATCAACATTCACCTTCATAAGGATCTCCTTTCAAATCCATGTGAAAAAGATTACAATTTCACTATTGTATAAATAGAAAACAGAGCATACTTGATTAAGTTTTTCTGTTTTCTTCCATCATTTTTCTAATACATAATCTGGGTATTCCAATTTCAACGCTTGCCAGACTTCCTCTTCCGGGAAAGTTTTATCCGTCATCAGTTCGAAGGCAACGGCAGCTTGATGGAAGAGCATTCCCAAGCCATTTAAGGTTTTTGCCCCTTGTTCTTCTGCTAATTGAAGAAATGGTGTCTTGGCAGGAAAATAAGCTAAATCAGCCACTAGACAACCTTTAGGAAAGATAAAGTCTTTCGGAATAGGGAGAGAAGACCCGTCCATTCCAAGTCCTGTAGCATTGATCAATAAATCCGTCCCCCTCTATCGTTGCATTCAACTGATCCTGACTGGATAAGTCATGAAGGACAATTGAAACAGCAAGAGTTTCGGATAGTGGAGCAAAGATAGCCTGATACTTATCTAAACTTTCTGAACGAACAAATAAATGAATCTCGCCAACTCCTTGGCGAATAGCCTCTACAACAATAGCAGTCGCAGCCCCACCCGCTCCTAAAAGGACGAGTTTCTTATTCCTTATCGAAAAAGTCTTAGGAAGACTCTTTAGAAAACCAAGACCGTCTGTGTTGTAGCCTGTTAAACGACCATCTTTCTGAACAATTGTATTGACCGAACCAATGAGTTGCGCGCTTCCATCTACCTGATCTAAAAATGGCAAGACCTTTTTCTTGTAGGGCATGGAAATATTAGCACCCAACATATCTAGTACCCGTAACTGTTGAAGACTTTGTTCGACTTGTTCTTCTTCCACTTCCCAAGCAAGGTAGACCGCATTGGTCGCGGTTAATTGGTAAGCCCGATTGTGAATAAAGGGTGAGATACTATGACGAATGGGCTTGGCAATCACGGCCGCCATTCGCGTATAGCCATCAATCTTCATCTAAGATCTCCCGAATCTTGTGCATGCTGGACAAGCTGATTTGACCTGGTGCACTTTGCTCTCCAACACTGGCATAGGACCAAACAGAACCGGTTAAATCGGCAGCAATGCGAGAGATTCGGCCGATTTCCCCATAGAAATGGTAACGAACTCTTGCTCTGGATTTAGCGTCTTAAAGCCACGTGTATAGTTCATTAGATCCAGAACATCCTGCTCGGTATGAGCCATCACAGATACCTTGACCAATTTCGGTGTAAAGCTGGTTAATTCAGACATAATCTCCATCATATTCTCAGGAGTTTCCTGGAAATTATGGTAGCTTAAGCAAAGATTGGAATAATCCATCATCTGATTAAATTCGGCCTGATGACCAAAGTACTCAAAATCGACATAATCCGGATGGTAGATGTTGTTGATATCATGGATAAGCGCTACGTACTCTTCACCAGAAAGTTCAATTTCTCCTCCCTGCTCCCGTGTCCGCAACGTAAATAAAATCTCACGCCCAGCAAATTTTTCAAAGATGGCAGGCGCCACTTGTAAGATATCATTCTTATCCAAATAATCCGCACGCCATTCAATGACATCTGCATCCTGATAACGACTGGCATCAATGGCCTGTGCTTCTTCAAAATTTCTTGGCATTACAGAAACGACTAATTTCATTGATCCACCTTAATCGTAAAAACTTTCAAGTAATTACTACTTTCTTCCCTTTCATTGTATCGAAAATCAGCTGGAAGTCCCACTTCACTGATAAAGTGATGCTTTTGGCCTTTGAAGCCCTTTTCAATTTCTTTCTTAAATTTATCCCGACTGACATTGGCAGCATTCGTACTTGCAATCAAAATACCTTTTGGTTTCAAGATCTCTAGGGACTGCTCGATTAGTTTGTGGTAATCCTTCGCAACTGAGAAGGTACGCTTCTTATTGCGAGCAAAACTCGGTGGATCTAAAACGATCACATCATAAGTCAAGCCATGACGCTTGGCATACTTATAATAATCAAAAACGTCCATGACAATAAAGCGATGCTGGTCCAATTCTAGACCATTTGCCACAAAATGAGCTTCAGATAGTTCGCGACTCCGCTTAGCCAAATCAACAGAGGTTGTTTCTACTGCTCCGCCCATGGCCGCTGCTACCGAAAAAGCCGCCGTGTAGGAAAACATATTGAGTAAGGATTTACCTGCAGCTAAGCCATCTACTAAGCTAGCACGCACATCGTGTTGGTCCAAGAAAATCCCTGTCATCAAGCCATCATTCAGAAAGACTTGGTAGCGAACACCATTTTCCAAAATCAAAAACTGCTCTGGAGCTTCTTGACCAAAAAGATGGGCTGACTCATAACCTGGATCCTTGAAACGGATTTTTTCATATCCTCCCAAGACCTCTGGAAAAACTTCTTGAAAAGCCGTAACAAGAAGCTCTCTGATTTGATAAACAAAGGCATTGTAGATAGAAAAAACAGCATAATCTCCATAGAGATCAATCGTTAAGCCACCAAATCCATCGCCTTCTTGATTAAAAATTCTAAAAGCAGTATCCAATTCCGACTGATAATAAGACTGACGTTTTGACTTAGCCTCAGCAAATAAGTAACTAAAGTAAGCCTGATCCAAGGTGATTTTCTTCGTAGAAATGACCCAACCAAGCCCCTTATTTTGCTCTGAAAGGTAGCCTGTCCCTAGAAAATGACCTGAAGCTGTGACCAGCTCGACCACCTCATTGTCAAAGGGGAGTTGCCCAAAATCACTCTTCTCTAAAATCTTATAACCTTTATGGATTTTTTTCTCAACTTGTCGGTTAATTGTCAGCTTTCTCATACTTCTATTGTATCAAAATTTTCAAAAATTCACAAAGTCTCCTACTTAAGAATCCTATTATCAATGAAGTATCCGCTATCTTTTAAACAATCTCACTTCTTTTGTTTAGCTAATGATTACCAATACCAACCAGACTCTTTTTTAACATCATTATTTACTTGCTATATTTTCAAAACGTTTTAAATTATGGTATACTGTTGTAAGAAAATTTTTAGGAAATAAGGCAAGGAAGTATATTTTTGTGAAAAAAATTACCAAAACGATACTCGATGCTATGAGTACCAGACTAGGATTTGTCTTTACCCTACTGTTGCTATATTGGTTTAAAACCATGTGGGCCTATACAGTAGACTTTAATTTAGATATTCAAGGCTTCTATCAGGTTTTTCTCGCAGTCATTAACCCGATACCCTTAAGCCTCTTATTGATCGGTCTCGCTTTTTATATTAAGAGAACCAAACTCTTTTATTTGCTATCTTTTAGCATCTATGTCATTTTATTTATCTGGTTGATTTCCAACTCGATTTATTATCGTGAGTTTACTGACTTCGTAACGGTTAATACCATGCTGGCCTCTAGTAAGGTTTCCGCTGGTCTTGGAGCTGCAGCCTTAGAATTATTCCGTCCCTGGGATATTATCTATATTTTAGACTTCCCGATTCTAGCTTTTCTCTTCTTAAAGAAATTGGTCAAACTAGATCACCGTCCCTTTAACAAACGGGCAAGTTTTGCAGTGACTTCGCTCTCTGCTATGCTCTTCTCTGCTAACCTTTTCTTGGCGGAGATTGACCGTCCGGAATTGTTAACGCGTGGCTTCTCCAATTACTATGTGGTTCGTGCGCTTGGTTTACCTGCCTTTTTGGGTTACAGTGCCAACCAGACTTACATGGCCAATAAAGAACGCTCAAAGGCTTCTGAGGTTGACTTGAAGCCAGTTGAAGAGTATGTCGCTAGCCATTATGCTCAACCAAACCCTGAAACCTTTGGTCTTGCTAAAGGTCGTAATGTTATCTATATCCATTTGGAAAGCTTCCAACAATTCTTGATCGACTATAAATTGAAAGTCGATGGCAAAGAATACGAAGTGACCCCTTTTATCAACTCGCTCTACCATTCAAACGAAACCTTTGCATTTGCCAATGTCTTTAACCAGGTAAAAGCTGGCAAAACATCGGATGCAGAGACCATGATTGAAACGGGCTTGTTCGGTTTGAACCAAGGTTCCTTTATGGTGAACTACGGTGGGACCAATACCCAGCAAGCAGCTCCTTTCATTCTTTCAAAGAATGGCTACCAATCCAGTGCTGTTTTCCACGGAAATGCCGGAAGCTTCTGGAACCGTAATACAGCCTATAAACAATGGGGCTACCATTACTTTTTTGATGCCTCTTATTTTACCAAGCAAGATGATACCAACTCCTTCCAATATGGACTTAATGATAAGATTATGTTGAAGGATTCTATCAAGTACTTGGAACACATGCAACAACCGTTTTACACCAAGTTCATTACGGTTTCCAACCACTATCCTTATACAACCAGTCTGATTGGTGACGAAATTGGCTTCCCTCTTGCAGAAACCCAAGATGAAACCATTAATGGCTATTTTGCAACAGCCAATTATCTTGATTCATCCATCAAGGCCTTCTTCGATTATCTCAAAGCTTCTGGTCTTTATGAGAACTCCATTATTGTTCTGTACGGGGACCACTACGGTATTTCAAATTCTCGAAATCCAGCTCTGGCTCCTTTGCTAGATAAGAACTCTGAGACTTGGTCAAGTTATGATAATGCTATGTTGCAACGGGTACCTTATATGGTGGTCGTGCCTGGCATGAACAAGGGGAAAGTCATTGAGACCTATGGTGGAGAGATTGATATGCTTCCAACATTGGAACACTTGTTAGGAATTGATTCTAAGAACTTCCTTCAAGTTGGTCAAGACTTATTATCTCCAAATCATAGCCAAATCGTTGCTTTCCGTTCTGCTAACTACTTTGTGACCCCTGAGTATACAAGTTACAGTGGGCGGACCTATTACACCAAGACTGGTGAAGAAATCACCAATCCAGACGAATCAACGAAAGAGCAACTGGATAAAATCCGTGAGGCAGCGAATCTACAACTCAAGATTAGTGATAGTATCCAAACAGGAGACCTCTTACGATTCTATACAGGAAATGATCTTGGTAAAGTCAACCCGGATGACTACTCCTACAATAACTCGATGAAAGCATTGAAGACAATTGAAAAAGAAAAAGGGGATGCCTCAACCAGCCTCTATAGCCAAAAAGGCAATCAATCAACAGTAGATCTCTTCAAAGCGCCAAGCTATAAGGAACTCCACCCTGAACAGTTCAGTTCTTCTTCTTCAAGTGAAGATTCCAGCTCAAGTAGTTCTAGCTCATCTTCATCAGAAAAAAAATGAGAGTGGGACAGAAATCGGTAATTCGTTAGAATTCGATTTCGTCGTCCCACCTCCGCACAGTTGAGTAGGGCTGTAAAAGCTGATGAAATCAGCGTAGTAGAGCCCACTCAACCACTGCGTCTTGCTCGACAATCCAAAGACAATTGAGAGGCTAGGACTTTTGTCCCAGCCTCATTTTTTTATTTATTTCTTCCATTCAAAGACGGAAGCTGTTAAATTCTCAACATAGAATGGACGTTTTTTTCGACTATTTCCAACAAGGAGCTCAAGATGATCTGCGTTCTGGAGATAGAATGGTAGTCCACTGGTGTTAAAAATGACATAGTAGTGTTTGTCCCAATTTAATTCAAAGACAACAACACCACTGCCCATATCTGCTGTATGCACAAAGACATGTTGGTAGATTTCCTCATAAGATTCAAGCGACAAGGCAGGTAAGGTCTTTTTCAAATGAATGATTTGACGCACATATTCGATTGTATCCTTATTGACAGATACTAAATCCCAATCGACTTGGTTGACAGCATCTGGCGCATTATAGGAATTCATGGCCCGTTCTCGATCTTGAGGTGTCACTTCTCCATCTTCGCCCGTTGCAACTAGTTTGGTTCGTAGGAACTCTTGTCCAACCTGCATAAAGGCCATCCCTTGGAAGAGGAGATTCATGGCTGTCGCTACCTCTACCTGCTTCTTAATCTTTTCCTGAGAATCATCTGGATGAACATAAGAAAGTAAATCATAGAGGTTGTAGTTGTCATGGGCTTCTACATAGTTGAGGACCTGACTTGGAGTTAGGAAAGATCCTAACTCTGCACTTCCGAGTACAGAGCGCGCAATGATGTCTTCTGTAGACTTGCGACTAACATAGCCCCGTTTGATAGAGCCGAAGACTTCAGCTCCCTTAATGGCATCTCGAGAGGTATCATTAAAGAAACCGACTTGGGCCATTTGATAGCATTGTCCTTTTTGGCCTTATCTTCTGGAGCCAATCCTGTCCCCATATCCCAACCTTCTCCATAGAGGAGGATCCGTGGATCAATCGCATCCATGGCTTCACGGATTTCATTCATAGTATCCACATCGTGAATCCCCATTAAGTCAAAGCGGAAACCGTCAATCTTATATTCTGTTACCCAATACGTCAAGGAATCAATCATGAATTTGCGGTACATCTCATGCTCACTGGCCGTCTCATTCCCAACTCCTGTACCATTTTGGAAGGATCCATTTGGATTCATCCGGTAGTAATAATCAGGAACGGTTGTTTGGAAAGCTCCATCTTCTGTCGAATAGATATGATTATAGACCACATCCATGACTACCGAAATACCCGCTTCATGATAGGCGTGTATCATTTCTTTTAACTCACGCATGGTGGTCTTAGGGTCGTGAGGTTTGGTCGAGTAACTAGTCTCTGGAGCAGAGTAATTCTGCACATCATAGCCCCAATTATAGAGGACATTCCCGTCTTCATCATAGGTCTTATAGCGGTCGGTCACTGGTTGCAGTTGAACTACATTGACCCCTAATTCTTTGATATAGTCAAAGGCTGTGGCATCTCCTTGGGCGTTCTTCGTCCCAGTCTGGTGAGCTCCTCGGTAGGTTCCTCGATAGGCTTCATCCACCCCGGAAGTCGGAGAAATGGTCAAATCCCGGACATGCATTTCATAGACAACCGCCTGACAAGGATTATCCAGACGCCAGTCAGCCTTTTCATAAGCTTCTGACTGAAAGGCAGGGAAGATGCAATCCTGATGAGAAAGAATGGCAGATTTCTTCCCATTTTCACTGGTAGCAATCGTATAAGGATCACGCGCAATCTCTGTGTGGTAATCAAAATAAACCTTATACTGATAGGCTAGTCCACTGAGGTTTCCCATGACATCCGCATACCAGACACCACAGTTATTGCGAACATGATCGCTAGATTCTCTCTGACCACGAACCATTGGGACAATCTTCCAGACCTTGCTGTCATTGGCTACAGAATCATAGATGAGAAGGTCTACTTTATTGGCAGTAGGCGCCCAAAGTTTAAAGCGGTAATCATCATCTTGCTGGCGATATCCCAACCAACCCTGATAGCCCCATTTGGCATCAAATTCTTGATAGTGCGTCGCCATATCAAAAGCGCGTGGCTTCCGACGGCTGTATTCATGACTGGTCATTGCAGCCTGCAAGGAATAATAAACGGTGTCATCTCCTTGAATCAACCAGACTTCCCGCACTTTCCCTTCTGGTAAAAGCTCAATATGGTATTCATCCGACTGACTAAGCCAGTTTCCTTCCTTGATGATGACATGGCCAATGTGTTGAGGTGTCTCACAGTTATAAACTAAGAGCCCTTCAACTCCAAAATAATCGAGCTTGGAGAAGGACACTTCCTCTCCCCAAACTCCTTCATGCCACTTCCACATATCACGTGCAAAATAATCGCCTACAGGATGATGGTAGTGGATTTTAACTTGATACTGATGCATCTTATTGTATTTCTTATTTCCTAACTAAGAAGAAATGAACATTGCCCACTCTCAGCAATGATTCTCCATTATTCTTCTGATTTATATTCCGAATGGACCAAGGCATCGTCATTAATTTCATCGATGTTGGCAAAAAATTCTAAGTGATTGCGGAAGACTTCCAGTTCCACCGGTGTATCTCCACCGTATTCACCATCTAAATTGATCTTGAACTCTTCTTTCTGATCCAAAACTTCAATCTTCAATTTAGAGGTTTTGAGGTATTCAATATTTGAATCATTGACATGTTTTCCACCATTGACAGCTTGCATAATCAAAGACAACATATCAAATAATTTAGCGGTTTTCACTAAAATTAAAGTGAAATTCCCATCATCAAGTTTAGCATCCGGTGCCACACTTTCAAAACCACCGATCGAATTGGTCAAAGCCACGAACACAAGAGAAACTGGTCCAACATAGACCCCATTGTCGTGTTCAATTCGTACCTTGCGAGTTTTATTTTTGGGGAACTTCTTCACCGCTTCGGCCACATAAGCAAAATATCCATAACGCGACTTCACCTCACTCGGCACACTAAAGGTCAATTCAGATAAGGTCCCTGCAGCAGCAATATTGATAAAATATTTACTTCCATAAGCACGGCCGATGTCCATTTGGATGGTTTGGTTCTTCTCAATGATCCTTGCAGCAGCTACCGGATCTCCCATTGGAATCTTCAGAGCACGCGCGTAATCATTGGTTGTTCCCGTAGGGATAAAAGCCATTTTTGGACGATGTTCGAGACTAGCAACGCCGTTCACTACCTCATTAATGGTCCCATCTCCCCCCGCAGCAATGATCAAATCAAATCCTGCTTTAGCAGCCCGTTCTGCTTCTAATTGAGCTGATAAGGGCTCTGGAGTGGTCTGATAGGCACTTGTTTCGTAGCCGACATCCTCTAACACATCCAATACTTCTGCGATGTTCTTTTTAATGATTTCCTGACCAGAGGTCGGATTATAAATGACTCGTGCTTTTTTAATCTTATTTTCCATACATGCCTCTATAAACTCTCAAGCCAGGCTTCATCCTGTATTTCAATCGATAATTCCTGCGCTTTGCTTAATTTACTTCCCGCATCGCTACCTGCAACCAATAGGTCAGTTTCTTGGACACGGAACCTGTGACTTTAGCCCCTAATGCTTCTAATTTAGCCTTGGCTTCCGAACGTGTCAGACGTTCCAGTTTTCCAGTTAAGACGACTGTTTTACCTGACAAAGGAGCATCTGCTGCAACCTTTTGTCCAAGGTAATCTAAGTTTACCCCAGCATCCTTAAGCTCTTCTAAAAGAAGTTGAGAGCCTTCCTGGGCAAAATAACGCTTAAGACTTTCTGCAACCACCATTCCTAAACTGTCTATCGCCGCAATCTTTTCAACCTCTGCCTCTGCTAAGGCTGGAATGGAATGAAACTCCTGGAGCAAGAGCTGGCTAGCCTTACTTCCCACATGACGAATTCCCAGACCAAACAATAGTTTTTCAGCAGAATTCCCCTTTGATGTCTGGATAGCGTCTACTAATTTCTGGGCAGATTTTTCTTTAAAGCCATCCAATTGTAAGAGATCATCCACAGTCAGCCGGTAGATACCTGCCACATCCTGTACCAGTTCTTTGGCAAACAGTTTTTCAACCACTGCTGGTCCCAACCCTGTGATATTCATAGCATCCCGGCTGGCAAAATGGGCAAGCCCTTCTTTTATTTGAGCAGGACAACGGGGGTTGATACAACGCAAGGCCACTTCATCTTCAAAATGAAGGAGCTCGCTCTCGCAACTCGGACAGTGACTCGGAATCTCTAATCTCTTTTCCGATACGCGCTTATCCATGACAACACGCAAGACAGCGGGGATAATGTCCCCGGCCTTATAAACAATGACCGTATCGTCCTTGCGGATATCTTTCTCAGCAATGTAATCTACATTATGGAGAGTAGCACGACTAACAGTCGTCCCTGCTAACTGAACTGGCGTCAAATTAGCCGTTGGTGTCACCACTCCTGTCCGACCGACAGTCCAATCAACTGACAAGAGTTTTGCTTCCTTCTCCTCAGCTGGGAATTTGTAAGCCACTGCCCATTTGGGAGCCTTGACGGTAAAACCAAGTTCTTCTTGAACAGCTAGATCATTTACTTTAATCACGATCCCGTCGATATCATAAGGAAGCTGGTCTCGCATGGCTGCCACTTCTTGAATATAGGTCCAAACTTGCTCGATACTAGTCGCTATCTTGTGATGAGGATTGACGACAAAACCGAGTCCGTTTAATTTGGCTAATACCTTCTCTTGGGTCGCTTGATCAGTAGGACTAGCTTCCTGGTAGAAGAAGGTCGCGAGCTTGCGCTCCGCAACAATCTTCGTATCCAACTGTCTAAGAGTACCGGCTGCAGCATTTCGAGGATTCGCAAACTCTGCTTCCCCATTTTCTTGACGGGACAAATTTACAGCATCAAAAGACGCACGGGGCATGTAACATTCTCCGCGAACGGTTAATGTAAGAGGTTCCGGTAAAACTAGAGGAATATCGCGAACTCGCTTGAGGTTCTCGGTAATATTTTCTCCAACACTCCCATCCCCCCGCGTAGCACCAGTTTCGAGGACGCCATCCACATAAGAAAGTGAAATAGATAGACCATCTATTTAACTCACATACATAGGTGACAGATGGAAATTCCTTTCGAACCCGTTGGTCAAAGGCCACCAATTCTTCATAAGAAAAGGCGTCCTGCAAGCTATAAAGCGGGTAAGTATGCTGGTATTTTTCAAATCCTTTGAGAATGGTTCCTCCGACCCGATGAGTTGGACTATTGGGTTGGACTAGTTCTGGATAGGCTTCTTCTAATTCTACAAGTTCTCGGTATAGACGATCATATTCTTGATCAGATACCGAGGGAGCATCTTTGGTATAATATTCTTCCGCATATTGGTTGAGTAGATTTACTAACTCTTTTATTCTGGTTTCCATACTTCTATTTTACCATAAAAACGCTTTACTGTGGCCTGTCTGACTACTTCCCACTAGAAAAAAAAAGCATTTTTTTACTACCCGTCCGAAATCCTACTTCAATTAGCAAAAAAAGCCTGAAGCAAGGCTTCAGACTCTTAATTTATTGAGTTAAATCAATATGATTTGAAATTCGTTTGATCAGAATCGCTCCGACAATCAGAGAAGCGAATTCACCCAAACCAGTAGTCAACCAATTCAAGAAGAATGGTGTTTCGTTTATAATATGCAATTCTAAGGCAATCGTAAACATAGAGAGGGCAAAGAAAATTGAAAATAAGAAATGATCCTTGCGAATCCATCCATTAAAGAGCTCTTCCTTTTCAAATCGTTTAAATAGGTAAACCCCAAGTGTTACGAAGACCAAGGTAGATCCACCACCAACGATCAAATCGATAATTCCATAACTCATGAAGTTAGAAATCATACACCCAATGGTAACAGACCAAATGTATTTCCGATTGTAGAAAGCCATGAAGTTGAGCATTTCAGAAACACGGAATTGGATCTCGTTGCTTCCGATGGCATTCAACGGGGGCGTAATGGTCAAGGCCACATAGAGAGCTGCAACTAGGGCAATCTGTGCCAAGTCACGAACAGTATAGTTTTTCATCGTTTTCTCCTTTAGCGGTTTTACCGCGTCTAATATGCTTGGTGAAAGAAGCTAAGCACCAAGGGTTGATCTTTGCCGATGACCCAAACTAATAGATTTCAAAGCAACAAATCAACTTTATAAGTATAGCATAAATAAGGAAATTATGATAGACTAATTGTATGAAAAAACTACTTAATCGAATCTTTGATAATGAAATTTTAGCCTACCTGATCTTTGGTGTTGCTACAACGATTGTTTCTGTTGCTACTCGGCTGATTGTTTTCCAACTGACAGACCAAGAACAACTAGCTACCTTAATTGGAAATATTGCAGGAATTCTTTTTGCCTTTGCTACCAATGATACGATTGTCTTTAAACAAGAAAGAAAAGGCTGGTTGAAACGGTTGATTGTTTTCTCTTTTGCTAGAATGGGAACTCTGGTGCTTGACCTCTTGATGACCACCATCTTTGTAACCCAGTATCCGCAAATCATCGGTCAGTTTGTCAATATGAATCGGACGGCTATCAATACCATCGAAACGTTTGCCGCCCAATTTATGATCGTCATTTTGAACTATGTTTTCAGTAAACTTTTTGTCTTCCGAAATAAGAAATAAGTTCCAAATAACTAAGAAAAACCGTCAGAACTCATATGGTCTCTGACGGTATTTTTTTATACTTCTAGACTAGATACTTGGGCGCTCAAATATGCAATCTTTCCTTCCACACCAAAGTAGTCCTTGACCAAGCCTTTTAATTCGTCCATTGCTTCTTTGGCCCGTCCTGCTTGCTCTTCAGTCACTGCCTCCATCACAAGAATAGCCTGTCGCGTTTCTTCTGTCAGCATGGTTCTTTGAGCTTCCCGCCAGTTTAAACAACGGCAAACGGCTCCCTCTTGATCATAATAGATGATCTCTTCCGGCAAAGCAGGAGCGTCTTCCTCAGCTCCTAGTGGGAAGAATGGCTCTCCCCCCTTGGCTTTTCCTAAGGATAAGCCTCCAGCTAAATTTTCCATATCCTCACCACCACAGGGGATAGCATAAGCAAGAGATACACTATTGTAGAGATCAACTAGCGGATTAATGGGATAAAACTCCCGTCCTTGCGACACACGTTTCAATAAGGCTTCAATGGAAGAACGAGCTCCTTTTTTGGTCTTAAATTTAGTAAAAGCCTGACGCCATTCCTGAACGACTGGACTGGCAGTGAACTGATCTTCATCAATGAAGACTTTTGATCGTGCAACTCCCTTGTCAAGCAGATCCTTAAAATAAGGATCCTTGCTCTCGTCAACATGATTGTCGATACCTTCTACTGTCATCACCACTACTTGTGCTTGGGGAAACAAATCCCAAAATGCTTGATCTACTGTAAATTTCATTTCTTTTCCTCACTATAGTTTCTTTTTTGACCTTTTTTCACTAGCTCCCAATCCGCTGCTACGTTTTCTCTCATTTTAGCAATCCATTCTTCTAATTGAAGAATTTCTTCCTGTGAAAACCCCTTTAAAGCAGTCTTTTCAGAATAAGCATGCTCAGAAAGGATAAAAGGATAAAGCTTTTGTCCCTTTTCCGTTAGGATCCATTTTTTTATCTTTTGATTTGAAGGATCAGTTAATTCTCGGATGAGACCTTTATCAGCTAATTTTTTAACAGAGCGGGCTACTGTTGAGCGATCCACTTTTAATAAATCGGATAACTCCTCTTGAATGATGCCTGGTTGTTCTCCGATCCGTACTAAATATAAGTATTGGCCTCTTGCCAGTTCCAAATCTCGGAACTCAATATTGGCAATCGAATCTAAGGCTCGGGCTATGATGCCAATCTCTCTTAGAACCTTCATCTGCTCCTCCTTTCCTTTATGAATGATTTTATCACATTTTTATTGCAAATGCAACAAAAATAACAACCACAAAAAAGCCGGCTGAAAACCGGCTTGTTCCTATTTTATTCTTTAACATCAGTCCTGATTTTTTCTCAAGTTTTTAAGATGGAAACGACGCTTGAGAGAAGCTTCCTTTTGGTGAAAAGCTACCTTAGAAGACTTGTACTTGGCTACCACATCCCCATCTTTTGTTTCAAACTTCGCTTCAATCGCATATTGAATACTAGCATTTAAGATACAGCCAATAATCAATACTTTAGCTACCAGGATAAACCAGAACATAATGACCGCTAAAAGGACTGACCCGAAGAAACGTGCATCTAAGAAACTCGTGATGTAGTGGTCGACATATTTCCAGAAAATATTCAAGGTCAAATAAAGGACTGCTGTCACAAAGATGGCTCCCGGAAAGACATAGCGAAACTTAGGAATTTTGATATTGGGAAGAGTATAATAGAGCAAGAGCAAGGTTAAAAAGAGCAGGAAGTAAACCGAAGGTCCTGAAATATTTAAGAGGCGAAGGTAGATACTTTTATCAAACTTAAAAATCTCATAGACAGAACGAATAATCATCCGGCCAAACATGGTAAGAACCAAAGATAGACCGAACAGACCTTGCAGAGCAAAACTAATCAAAATACTGAAGATTCTCGCCCAGATAATCCCCCTCTCCTTCTCCACTCCATAACTTTTATTGAAGGCTCTCTGCAGGTAAGCGATACACTGTGAGGAGACCCATAAAGCCGAAATGATGGAGAAACTAAGCAAACCAGTAGACGGCTTAGTAAGCACTGATGAAATCACTTGCAAGACAATGCGGTACATGGAGGCAGGTAATACTTCACGCAAGGTCAGCAAAATCTGAGTTGGACGAATCTGAAAGTAAGGGAGAATATTGGCTGCAATCAACAATAAAGGGAGAATGGAAATCAATAAATAATAGGCTACTGCTATACTTGTGATGTCCGATTCAGAGGCCATATAAAAGCGCAAGAACCCCTTTATAAACGGTCGTTGGCCTAGCCATTTTAGAAACTTCCTCATATCTTTCCTCCCCTAAACAAAGTCATAAAAAGAGAAAAGAGCGAAACCGTTATTTATCTTCAGCTCCATTCTTTCCTCTCTACTTGTTTTAATAGGTTCCTTCTTCGCCTTGACTGGTCAAAATAACCGGTCCATCTTTAGTAATCACAAACTGATGTTCGTACTGACAAGAAAGTCCACCGTCAAGGGTTTTGTGGGCCCAACCTGTCTTCATATCTGTATCGATCTCCCAAGTTCCGGTATTAATCATCGGTTCAATAGTCAAGACCATCCCTTCACGTAAGCGCAAGCCACGTCCTGCACGTCCGTAGTGAGGTACCATTGGTTCTTCATGCATGGTTGGTCTACACCGTGACCGACCAAATCTCGTACTACACCATAGCCTTTGCTTTCAGCATATTCTTGAATCGCTGCTCCAATATCACCCAGACGATTTCCGACAACCGCTTGTTCAATCCCCTTATAGAGGCATTCTTTGGTGACATCCATGAGATCTTTGACCTCTTGGGAAACATTACCAACTGCATAGGCCCAACAAGAATCAGCCAAACCACCAGAGTAGTTTTCTGTATACTTTTTCACCTGTGCAACATTATCAAAGTCTAATTTTGAGACATCAATAACAGACTTATCTAAGGGCTCTGATAAGACCATATCCACCTTTAAGAGGTCACCATCTTTTAAGACATAGTGGCGAGGAAAGGCGTGAGCCACTTCATCATTGATCCCACAACATGTCGCATAGGGATAGTCCATCAAGCTTCCTTCTACACCAATCTGAAGGGGCAAGACATTGGCTTCTTTACAGCGACGTCGAACATACTCTTCTACTTCCCACAAATCGAGACCTGGTTTGATCAAATCCCGAAGGCCAATATGGATACTAGCAAGAAAGTCTCCTGCACGGTCCATGGCTTCGATTTCACGCTGTGATTTCAATGTAATCATCTATTTCCTACTTCCATTCTAATTAATTTCAAAGTGACGGTGGCCTTCGTAACTAACTGTAAATTCAAATACAAATCAAAATCTATAATAGCCGATCGTCTAGTCTGTCGGACAATACGCGTTTCAATCCGCAAGGTATCGTCCACTTGAACAGCTTGGAGGTAATAGACCAAGAGCTGTTCGATGATTAAATTTTTCCCAGAATTCATCATGAGCTGGCGAGTGACTGTTGTTAGAACTTCAGTGAGAACGCCATTCGAGAGAACACCACTCTTTTCTAACATACTCGGTTCAACCGTCAATTCAAAATGATTGGCTTGCAGAACTACTTTTTGACTGATTTGTTCACTGAAGGTTGGCAAGCCCGACAATTGCTCCTTGCTCATCCGGTCCATGACAGCACGACGAGTAATAACCCCTAATAGGGTCTGATTGCTGCGAATAACAGGGATCATCTCAAAATCTTCTGCAATCATGCGTTGACTGACATTGGCGATACTAGAGGATAGGTTTGTCGTAAAGACGCTACGGGACATGACCTTGTCCAGAGTTGTCTGGGGTGTCTTGTCTCCGGCATCTCGCATGGTCACTACCCCAACAACCATCTGGTGTTGATTGACGACAGGAAAACGACTAAACCGACTCTTTCTTACCAAATCTAAATAATCTCGTACGGTATCTGTTTCCCGTAAAAAACCATATTCATGCATGGGCGAATAGACTTGTTCGACCGTTAAAATATCCGTTTTAATTTGCATGTTGGCGAGAGCACGGTTGATCATGGTCGCCACGGTATAGGTATCATGCTTGGTACGTAAGATAGGAGTTTGACCACTGCGACCCAGTTCCAAAATAGAAGGATCGACGTCAAAACCACCAGTTACAAGAACAGCATTGTCGTGTTGGAGGGCCAGACGTTGGATATTGGTCCGGTCTCCCACAATGAGGAGTCCACCTTCAGAGACATAATCTAAAATATGCTCTTCTGTCATGGCCCCGATATAAAACTTGTTGAACTCTCGTTCCAGCCCTTCTTTTCCTGCCAAGACTTCTGAACCGGTAATCTCTACAATCTCTCGGAAAGTCAGATGTTCTAGGACAGCCTTTTTGGACTTGACACGAACAGTCCCACTACGAGGTCTCGTTTCAACAATTCCACGATTTTCAGCTTCTTTAATGGCCCGATAGGCAGTCCCATCACTCACCTGCAAATAGTTCGAGATACTTCTCACACTGACACGTTTGCCAATTGGTAGTTTCTCCAAATAATCTAAGATCGCTTGGTGTTTACTCATTGAGATCTCCTCTATCTATGCAGAACTCGTAATAATCCCGCATCTTTCGGGTATAGCGGTCACTCCCCTTGAATTGCCGTTTCAAACTATAACCGGCATGTAAAGCCACCTGTTGACTGGCAATATTTTCAACATGGGTAATGATTCGGACTTGTTTGAGATGAAATTCCTGAAAGGACAAAAAGGTAATCTCTTTGACAACCTCTGTCATGAGTCCTTGACCCCAATAGTTCTTGTGTAAGAAATAACCAAGTTCAGCTTCTTTCTTAATTTCATCCAATTTTTCAAACTTAATCGATCCAATCACACGGTCTGTTCCCTTGTCACAAATCGCCCATATTCCTAAAGGATTCTTTAGAAAATAATTGGCCAAGACATACTGGCATTCCTCTAGGGACGTTTGTGCTGGGAAAATAAAAGGCAAATTCTCTGGATTGGAGGATATGGTATAAAAGTCAGCGGCATCACTATATAGAAAGGGCCTCAAGAAGAGGCGCTCTGTTTCAAAACATGAAAATGCTGCTAGTTGCGTCCAAATGTTCATAAAAATCGTTCGTTATGCTTCATCAATCAGCTCGATGTCAGCTCCCAATTGTTGCAATTTTTCAATAATATGCGAATAGCCGCGAAGGATAAACTCAATATTGGTAATCTCCGTTCTACCCTGAGCCATCAAACCGGCAATTACCAAGGCAGCACCTGCACGCAGGTCTGTCGCCTTAACTGGAGCTCCTGTTAATTGGTTTGGTCCTTGGTAAACAATGCGATCACCAACTGTTTCAATGGTCGCTCCCATGCGCATTAGTTCAGTCACATGGTTGACCCGCTTTTGATAAATGGTATCTACGATGCTTCCCTTTCCATTAGCGGTCAAGAGCAAAGGAGTCAAGGGTTGTTGCAAATCCGTTGCAAAGCCAGGGTAAGGAGAGGTTTTTATGTGAACAGCTTTCAGATTTTCTTGCTTTTCAACAAACACACTATCCTCAGAAATCGTCATCCGAACACCCATTTCTTCCAACTTAGCGATAAAGCTTTCTAGGTGTTCGTAGAGGACATTCGTAATTTGAATCCCTTCTCCCACAGCAGCAGCAAGGGCGATATAAGTCCCTGCTTCGATGCGATCGGGGATCACTTGGTGACGCGTCCCGTGGAGATAGTCCACTCCTTCAATGGTAATGATATCTGTACCCGCACCACGAATGTGTGCTCCCATATTATTGAGAAGGGTCACGACGTCAATGATCTCAGGTTCACGAGCAGCATTTTCAATAACAGTACGACCTTCCGCTTTAACAGCAGCTAGAATGGTATTAATAGTTGCTCCAACGCTAACCGTATCCATATAGATAGCTGCGCCATGAAGACGCTGTCCATTTGTAGAAAGGTTCATACTCGAACCATCCATGGTCATCTTAGCACCCATCGCCTCAAAGGCTTTCAAATGCAGATCAATGGGACGTGGACCTAGGTCACATCCACCTGGTAGACCGACAGTTGCCTGGCCATAACGTCCCAAAAGACTTCCGTAGAAATAGTAAGAAGCGCGAAGACTATTGATCTTTCCAAATGGCATTGGCATATCTTGTACACCACGTGGATCGATAATAAGAGTCTCCCCATCTCGCTCCACCTTTGCCCCCATGAGGGTCATAATGTCAATCAAGCTAGCCACATCTGAAATATCTGGAACACCATCAAGGGTCACAATTTCGTCTGCTAAAATAGTAGCTGGAATAAGGGCCACCACGCTATTTTTTGCACCACTAATAGTCACCTCACCTTTTAAAGGGCGACCACCATTAATTATAATTTTTTTCATGTAAATTTGTATAAGCTCTTTCAATCATTCGGTAAAAAATTACCGCATCTATTATATCATAAAAACGCTTCATTTTCCACTACTTCTTATCTTTTGATCGGTCAATCCATTCCTTAGAAAACCTCAACTATATGTTTTACTATTTTTTTATATTTTTGCTTGCAAGCCTAATTTATTTATGTGTTATATTGTTGTTTTTAAAAAAAGGCAGCCCTTTTCGGACCGCCTTTCTTGAGTTTATTTCACTGAATTTCCTAATTCATATTTACTGCCTTTTAGAGCTCGGGTCAAGGACCATTTCCAAGGTTTCCCTTCAATGGTTACTTGTTTTTTCTCTAAATCAACTTTCACTTCTTCTACACCTTTTACAGCAGATAGTTTTTCAGTGACAGCATTGGCACAACCTTGGCATTTCATTCCACTAATTTCATATGTTTTTGACATAATTATTTTCCTTTCTTTTACTCGAGGAGGTAATTTTTCTCCTAGTTCTTACAATTTTTTTCTCTTTAATCTTAGAGCATTCAGTACAACCGATACTGAACTAAAACTCATGGCTAGACCTGCTAACATCGGGTTTAAGAGCGGGCCACCAAAGAGATAGAGAAGCCCCATCGCCACCGGAATGGCTAAAACATTGTAGATAAAGGCCCAGAACAAGTTTTCCTTGATGGTCTTAATCGTGTAACGACTAATTTCCAAGGCTCGGACAACATCCATTAATTGCGGTTTCATGACGACGATATCGGCACTTTCCATGGCGATATCTGTCCCAGATCCCATGGCAATTCCGATATCCGCGGTTGCAAGAGCTGGTGCATCGTTGATTCCATCTCCCACCATGATTACAGACTTGCCTTCTGCTTGCAAATCTTGGATCACCCGTGATTTTTCTTGAGGAAGGACTTGACTGATGACCTGCTGGATTCCAGCCTTCTTGGCAATCGCTTGAGCAGTCCGTTCATTATCCCCAGTCAGCATGATGACCTTCTTGCCCATTTTTTCTAGGCTAGCAACCATTTCTAAACTATCTTCCTTGATCCGGTCTGCTACCCCAAATAGGGCCATGAATTTTCCTTCTTCAGCTAAGAAAATCGGGGTTTGGCCATCCTGAGTTAAATCTTCCAAGTCAGCCTTGGCAAGTTGAATATCGACCCCTTCCTCTTCCATGAGCTTTTGATTCCCAGCCAGATAAACCTTCCCACCATAGCGAGCAGTGAGGCCTCTTCCTGTTAGACTAGAGAAGTTTTCCATCTCTAATAAGTCTATATGCTCTTCTTTCGCAGCATCGAGAATAGCTTGTCCTAATGGATGCTCGGACTTGGCTTCCAGAGAAGCTAGGATTTGTAAGGCATGGTTCGATTGACTATAGGTATAGGTAGAAGACAACTGAGGTTTACCTTGAGTGATGGTCCCTGTTTTATCGAAGACCAAGACTTGCGCTTGGTGAGCCAACTCAAGGACATCTCCTCTCTTATAGAGGATCCCATGCTCTGCCCCTAATCCTGTCCCCACCATGATGGCTGTCGGAGTCGCCAAGCCTAGAGCACATGGACAGGCAATGACCAAGACACTAATTGTTACCGTCATAGCAAAGGTGAAGGTCTCACCCATGATGAAGTACCAAAAGAGACCTGATAAGAGGGCAATCCCCATGACTACAGGGACAAAGACCCCTGCCACTTGATCCGCAATCTTGGCAATCGGTGCTTTGGTTTGTTGGGCATCTTCCACCAGCTGAATGATCTGTGCTAGCAAGGTATCCCGACCAACTTTCTCAGCCTTATAGACCAAACTACCTTGTCCATTAATGGAACCTGCGTAAACTGGACTGCCTTCATTTTTTTGGATGGGGATAGATTCACCCGTCAGCATGCTTTCATCAATGGCTGATTGTCCAGAAACCACTTGCCCATCAACGGCTATTTTTTCACCAGGTTTGACCAGGATCTGATCTCCAATGACCAAATCTTCCACAGGAAATTTTACTTCTTTCCCATCACGTAAGACTGTCGCCTCTTTAGCCGCCAGATGCATGAGCTTTTTGATGGCTTGAGAAGTACGCCCTTTTGATAGCGTTTCAAAATATTTACCCAGAGTAATTAGGGTCAGGATCACGGCTACAGATTCAAAATAAAGCTGATGAACGTGATGGTGATGACCAAGCAATATATGATAAGTCCCATAAAGACTATAAAGAAAGGCTGCACTAGTCGCCAAAGCTACCAAAGCATCCATATTGGGATGGCCTTTCAGAAGGGTCCGGAAGCCATTTCGATAAAGGCTCGTCCTAAAATCATCACAGGGATGGTCAAGGCCAAAAGTACAAGAGTATAAGCCACTGGTGCTTGATCAGGTGAAACAAATGCAGGTGCCGGTAGGCCAATCATGGGCCCCATTGCTAGATAAAAGAGAGGCAGGGTGAAGACGGAAGACCAAAAGAGGCGTTTTCGGATCAATTGTAGCTTGTCACCTTCTCGCTCTTCTTGGCTCTTAGCTGTATCTGGATTGTATACTACTGCCTCATAACCGGCGTCCGCTACTGCTTTTGAAATAGCCTCTGGACTCAAAGGTTCTCCCTGATATTCAACCGTCATTTTTTCAGTGGTTAGGTTCACTGTCGCTTTTTCAACACCGTCCAGATGGTTGACAGCTTTCTCCACATTGATGACACAGGATGCACAGGTCATCCCATTGACGACAAAAGTTTCTTCTTTCATTTATCTTCCTCCACATGACTGACACAGTGACATTGGCCTGGTTGGCAATCACATTGAACTCGCTCCACTCTCACTTTGGATGCAAGGATTTCTTGCAAGTCCTTCATCTGTTCTCTCGTCATTGGTGTTTGTTGGATCAGTTGCCCCAATAAGTGATGATGCTTGGTTAAGCAGATCTTGCTCAAAACTTCTTGGACAGCTGTTAAATTGGACTCTTCTTCATTGAGAAGGGCCTGATACAAATAGGTTCGACCTTCTCTTCGGCTTGTCAAATAGCCCTTATCTGCTAACCGTCCCAAGAGGGTTTTCACCGTCGAAGCTGACCAATCCTGCTTGGTGGAGAGAATCTTGGTTATTTCTGTAGAAGTCGCTTCCCCCTTAGTCCAGAGAACTCTCATGACTTCCCATTCTGCACTTGAAATCTTTGCCATTCTATTACCTTTCTAGCTCTCATCAAGAATAATTAATTTACATTTGTAGTTTTATTATACACCTTCCATTTTTCTTGTCAATCATTTTGTTTACATTTGTAGATTTATTTTATAAAAAGAGAATGGGACAGAAATCGGTAATTCGTTAGAATTCGATTTCGTCGTCCCACCTCCGCACAGTTGAGTAGGGCTGTAAGCTGATGAAATCAGCGTAGTAGAGCCCACTCAACCACTGCGTCTTGCTCGACAATCCAAAGATAATTGAGAGGCCAGGACTTTTGTCCCAGCCTCCTTTCTATCTACTTAATTAACTGCTTCTTTCAAGGCATCTACCTTGTCCAAACGTTCCCATGGTAGATCGATATCAGTCCGTCCCATATGTCCATAAGCCGCTGTTTGACGATAGATTGGACGTTTGAGATCCAACATTTGGATGATTCCTGCTGGGCGAAGGTCAAAGATTTGACGCGCTGCTGCTTCTAATTTGCTTTCAGCGACTGTTCCTGTACCAAAGGTATCGATCCGAACAGAGACAGGTTGAGCTACCCCGATCGCATAAGCCAATTGCACTTCTGCCTTCTTAGCAAGACCTGCCGCTACGATGTTTTTTGCAATATAGCGAGCTGCATAAGAAGCGGAACGGTCCACCTTAGTCGCATCCTTACCAGAGAAGGCACCACCACCGTGACGGGAGTAACCACCATAGGTATCTACGATAATCTTACGACCAGTCAAACCTGAGTCTCCTTGAGGTCCTCCGATAACGAAACGACCAGTTGGATTGATGAAGAATTTTGTCTCATCATCTAGGTAAGAAGCTGGAATCACTTCCTTGATGACCTTGTTAATCACATCTTGGTGGATTTGTTCATTGCTGACATCTGGATCGTGTTGAGTTGAAATAACGACTGTATCTACGCGCACTGGCTGGTCATTTTCATCATATTCAACCGTGACTTGAGATTTAGCATCTGGACGAAGGTAGCTAATTTCACCAGACTTACGAAGCTCTGCCAAACGACGAACCAACTTGTGGCTGAGTGAGATTGGCAATGGCATAAGTTCTTCTGTCTCATCCACCGCAAAACCAAACATGAGACCTTGGTCTCCTGCTCCAATCAAATCAAGTGGATCTTGATCTGCGTTTCCACGAACTTCCCAAGGCTTCATTAACACCTTGGGCGATATCTGGAGATTGCTCTACCAATGATGGATGAACTCCTACTGTTTCAGCTGAGAATCCATACTCAGTGTTGGTATAGCCAATCTCTGCAATGGTATCACGTACCACACGGTTAATATCTACATAGGCATTGGTTGAAATTTCACCAAAAACATGAACTGAACCAGTATAAACAGCTGTTTCAGCAGCCACGTGTGCTTCTGGATCTTGCTCTAAAATAGCATCCAAAATAGCATCTGAAATTTGGTCTGCAATCTTATCTGGATGCCCCTCAGATACTGATTCAGACGTGAATAATTTACGTTCTGACATAAAAATGTCCCCCCTTAAAAAATAATCGTTATAGAGTTACAAAGAACTGGTAGATGCTTTCTACCACCTTATCGGGACCATATAACTAAACTATTATATCACGATTTTGCACCAATATTCCTATTTTTATAAAAAGAAAAAGATATAGTTTGAAACTATATCTCTTGTAGTTAAACCGCTATCCAGCCCTAGTCCTTACAGTAGCAAGGTCCCTATTAAGACAAGGATAGTGGAAATGATAGATGGAATTCGAAATAGAAACCAATCCGGATCACCAGCTAAAAACATAGAGATGAAAAAGAAAGCTACAGAGACAAATAGAATCTCCTTACTGGCGAATATCCTTCCAATGCCAAGCAGGACTGTGGCAATAATATAAGAAATCAGATGTAATCCCAAAAAGAATAGGAAGGCAATTGCCCATCCTCCTACCATCAGAGCACTGCCTATAAACAGTCCAAGATAGCCGATGTTTAGGAAAAATACAAAAGTTAGAAGACCTGTATTAGGAGCAGGTTTTTCTAAACCTGGTGCCATCATAGGTGGCTGAACTGGTTTTTCTTGGCCTTGATTCGTCATTGGGGGCTGAACTGGTTTTTCTTGGCCTTGATCCGTCATTAGTGGCTGAACTGGTTTTTCTGGACCTTGTTCCATCGTTGGTGACTGAACAGCCCCCTCAGGTATATTATTATGCTCTTGGTTTGATTGATACTTTGGATCTTGATCTGTCATCTTTATCCCTCCTCTTTTACAAGCTTAAGTTATTTGGCGTTTCTTACTCCTATTATACCGCATTTGATAATTCATTTCATCGGCTATGATAAGTGATAAATTTTATCTATCAGCTTGATAAATTATCCATATTATTCAAATGATTTGTTTCGTGTTACAATGACTGTATTATTTCTAATCAGTAAGGTAGCATTTCTTTTTTCCTTGCTCATTAGAGAGGAGGAAATCATTTTTGGATTGGTCAATTGTTGAACAATATTTTCCACTCTACCAGCAGGCCTTTTTCTTGACCTTTCACATTGCTGTATGGGGGATTTTAGGTTCATTTCTTTTAGGACTGATTGTCAGTATCATCCGACATTATCGTCTACCGATTTTAAGTCAACTAGCTGGTTGTTACATCGAACTTTCTCGAAATACACCGCTCTTGATTCAGCTCTTCTTCCTCTACTTTGGCTTGCCAAGGATAGGAATCGTCCTTTCTTCAGAGATTTGTGCAACCATTGGTCTCATCTTTTTAGGTGGTTCCTATATGGCTGAGTCCTTCCGAAGCGGTCTAGAAGCTGTCAGTCAAACCCAGCATGAAATCGGTCTCTCCATTGGGCTAACACCCAGACAGGTCTTTCGCTATGTGATCCTACCACAAGCGACCGCAGTGGCTCTGCCTTCCTTTAGCGCCAATGTCATTTTCCTGATTAAAGAGACCTCTGTATTCTCTGTAGTCGCTTTAGCTGACCTCATGTATGTAGCAAAAGATTTGATCGGACTCTATTACGAGACAGACATCGCCCTGACCATGTTGGTCATTGCCTATCTGCTTCTCTTACTACCGATTTCACTTCTCTTTAGTTGGATAGAAAGGAGATTACGCCATGCAGGATTCGGGAATCCAAGTACTCTTTCAGGGAAATAATCTCCTACGAATACTCCAAGGCTTGGGCGTAACCATTGGGATCTCCATTATCTCTGTCTTCCTATCCATGATTCTTGGAACTTTACTCGGTATCGTGATGACTTCTCATTCAAAAGTTATTCGTCTGCTCACTCGCTTTTATCTGGAATTTATCCGGATTATGCCCCAGTTGGTCTTGCTCTTTATCGTATACTTCGGTTGGCCCGCAATTTCAACATAAACATTTCTGGTGAAAGTTCAGCTATTATCGTCTTTACCCTTTGGGGAACTGCTGAGATGGGGGATTTGGTCCGAGGGGCCATCACTTCTCTTCCAAAACACCAGTTTGAAAGTGGACAAGCCTTAGGATTAAGCAAGGTTCAACTATACCGCTACATTATCATCCCACAGGTTCTCAGACGATTGCTTCCGCAAGCTATTAACTTGATTACCCGTATGATAAAGACAACCTCCTTAGTGGTCCTCATCGGGGTTGTAGAAGTTACCAAGGTCGGCCAACAAATCATCGATAGCAACCGCCTGACCATCCCTACCGCTTCTTTTTGGATTTATGGAACCATTTTAGTCTTGTACTTTATCGTCTGCTTCCCTATTTCCAAATTAGCAGGACAGTTAGAAAACCACTGGAGGAATTAATATGTCTGAAACCATTTTAGAAATCAAGGATTTAAAAAAATCCTTCGGAGATACCCCTATCCTCCAAGGACTTTCCCTCAAGGTTCAAAAAGGGGAGGTCGTGGTGATCTTGGGGCCTTCTGGTTGTGGTAAGAGTACCCTCCTTCGTTGTATCAATGGCTTAGAAAGCATCCAAGCTGGCGATATCCTCTTGGATGGTCAATCCATAACCAAAAACCAAAAAGACTTCCATCTGGTCCGCCAAAAGATTGGGATGGTCTTCCAAAGTTATGAACTCTTCCCCCATTTAGACGTCCTCCAAAACTTGATTCTTGGTCCTACAAAAGCTCAAGGACGAGCTAAAGAGGAAGTCATCAAGGAAGCAGAAGAGTTACTAGAACGGGTCGGTCTCTTGGAGAAGAAACATAGCTACGCAAGGCAATTGTCTGGTGGACAGAAGCAACGGGTAGCCATCGTCCGTTCCCTCCTCATGCATCCAGAAATTATCCTCTTAGATGAAGTGACAGCCTCTCTAGACCCTGAGATGGTCCGGGAAGTCCTAGAACTCATCAACGACCTGGCCCAAGAAGGACGGACCATGATTCTGGTGACCCACGAGTTACAGTTCGCACAAGCCATTGCCGATCGGATCATTTTCTTGGATCAGGGCAAAATTGCCGAAGAAGGAAGTGCTCACTCCTTCTTTACCAACCCACAAACCCAACGAGCACAAGAATTTTTTTAAATATATTTGACTTTAGCCAATTTGGCTCATATCTATAAAGGAGATTTTTTATGAAATTCATTAAACCAATTTTAGTTCTTTTTTACCTTCGCTCTCGCTTTGCTCTTTATCACTGCATGTGGCTCTAGCAAGTCATCATCTTCTTCTACCGGCTCTAAAGCACGTACCATTGAAGAAATCAAGAAAAGTGGCGAGCTTCGTATCGCAGTCTTTGGAGACAAAAAACCTTTTGGTTATGTTGATAATGATGGATCCTACCAAGGTTACGATATCGAACTAGGAAACCAATTAGCTAAAGACCTTGGTGTCAAACCGAAATATGTATCAGTGGATGCAGCTAACCGTGCGGAATACTTGATCTCCAATAAAGTGGATATCACATTAGCCAACTTTACCGTTACTGATGAGCGGAAGAAACAAGTAGACTTTGCCCTTCCTTACATGAAGGTTTCACTCGGTGTGGTATCTCCTAAAGATAAGGTCATCACAGATGTGAAACAATTGGAAGGAAAAACCTTGATCGTAACCAAGGGAACTACTGCTGAAACCTACTTCGAAAAGAACCATCCAGAAGTAAAACTTCAAAAATATGACCAATACAGCGATGCCTATCAAGCTCTCCTAGATGGACGTGGCGATGCTTTCTCAACAGACAACACAGAAGTTCTTGCTTGGGCCCTTGAAAACAAAGGATACGAAGTTGGAATTACTTCACTTGGTGATCCAGATACTATCGCACCAGCGGTTCAAAAAGGAAACAAAGAACTCCTCGATTTCATTAACGATGACATTCAAAAGCTTGGAAAAGAAAACTTCTTCCACAAAGCTTATGAAAAAACTCTTCACCCAACCTACGGCGATGCTGCAAAAGCGGATGACCTCGTTGTTGAAGGTGGCGAAGTGAAATAACAAATAAAGACTCTATCGCAATGATAGAGCCTTTTTTCTTGTCAAAAACTGTTTTTCTTAGTACCCTTTGGTCGTTTCACCCAAAAGAAAGTACCTAGTAGGACATCGATGGCTAAACAGACAGAGAGGACCTGTAGTGGCAACAGCAAGCCATAAACAGCTGATAGACCGTAGAAAATACATGCTGATGCCCAAAGTAGTCGAGAATCTATCGCCAAAGCGAACTGAGTTGAGACAAAGCCGATGGTGAATAGGATCAAATGGATACTCGTTGCATAAAAATCATTAAGGCAAAAGGGCCGGTCAAGATGAGTCCGACGAAGCCCAAGCCATAATAAGTAAGACCGAGCCATTTTGGAAGAGCAAAGAGATAGGAATAAGGAGACGATGCATTTTCTTCCTTGCTTAAGTTCCTGTTAAGGGGCTCTCTAGATGTCTCAAGTGACTGCTGGCTATTGTTGTCTTGCTCAACTGTCACATCCACTGTAGGCCTTTTCTGCCAAGCCACTAAGCCCTTTGTTACTACTCTTTCACTTCTATCACTCGATTGGTTCCCAAATAACATAACAAGAGGAGCGATGACTAATTTTTCTTTCATCAAGACGAATACATTAGGATAGCCATATCGTTTTGGGTAAGAAAGTAAATCGGATAATAAGGAAGATGATTCCTTATTTCCGGAGCTCACTTCATCCGAACCTCTTTGACTTTCTAACAGCTCAGCTGCCTCTTCTTCATCTCCACTTGCAACACCTTCTTGGTCCGAAAGGGCGCTTGACCGAACCCCAAAGAGCTTCTGCAAACTTTCCTTCTGTTTATAAATCAGGTAAACGGAAATGACAGAATGGTAAAAAGGAATGGGTGAAGTCGTCTTTAAAACGAGGAGATCTATCAAGACAGAAGGAAGATAGTAACAAGCATAAAGGCAACTGAGCACAAATAGGACCTTCTGATTCTTAATGATGAGGAAACTGGACAACAAGATGACAAGCAGAACTTCTTGGTCCACACCTTCAAATAATCTCCAGTAAAGTCAGATTTTGAATGATCCAATATATTCCACAAGCGTAGGACAACAGGAATCCGATCTACCAATTGTAAGATACTGATCCCCAAGGAAACCAACGGAACGATTGGATACCAGGTTCCTTCCTGACCAACCAAAGAACGAAGACGAGGCCACTCCACCTTATTAATCATGATTAAGACAATCGCTAAGGTTGGAAGTTGAGAAAGTCTCATCACCACCTCAGTACCAAACAAAGCAATAGGAACCTCTTGTGGCCAAAAGATGCTGAAAACTAGGAAGAGAGCATATAGAAGAAGCCCTTCCTGCTTCCCCTGGTCTTTCCAGATTTTTACTGTGAGAAAGACTTGAATAAGTAGCCATAAAAGAATCTGAAGGATTGACAACCAGATGATAGAGGGATTCTCTCCATTTCCAGGCTCTCCGGATAAGAGCATAAATACTTGAAAAAGAGCTCCAAGAACCTGGACTAGTAAGAGAATTGGGTAGCAAATTTTACGGTTCATCACAATCTCCTCCCTCTAGACGAATCAGTGAAGCGTGAACTCAAAAACGAGCTTTCTTTTTAATTGTAGCTAGTGAGACAACAAGCTATTCTTAAATAAAGTCTGCCTCTGCAATAGCTTCTTTGACCACTTCCAATGGAAGATGGACTAGCTCTACTTCTTTTTCACGGTAGAGATACTCGGCATACTCATCGATGCGGTATTGATGGATATAAACAACCCGCTTGCAACCAACTTGAAGTAGCTGCTTGGTACAGTTGAGGCAGGGGAAATGGGTTACATAGGCTGTGAAACCTTTGGGAATCCCCCGTTCCGCTCCCTGTAAAATGGCATTGACCTCTGCATGGAGGGTCCGAACACAGTGTCCCTCCACCATGAGGCAGTCATGATCCAAGCAATGCTCCGTACCAGAGACAGAGCCATTGTAACCCGTCGCAACCACCTTATGATCCTTGACCAATACAGCACCCACCTTGGCCCGCTTACAGGTTGCCCGATTCGATATTAACAAAGCCTGTGCCGCAAAATACTCATCCCAAGCTAATCGTTTATGTCCCACAGTCTTGTCCTCCTTCATGAACATTCTAAATTTTTTTCATTATAGCACGAAATCAGCAAGAAAAAAAGATGACACTGTCACAGCCGATTCCTTCATCCAAAAAAAGAGACCCAAATGGATCTCTTTATTAATTATTTACCAAGTTTTGCTTTAGCTGCATCTGCAAGAGCTGTGAAAGCCGCTGCATCGTTAACAGCCAAGTCAGCAAGCATTTTACGGTTAACTTCGATCTCAGCCAATTTCAAACCATGCATCAATTGTGAGTATGAAAGTCCGTTCATACGAGCTGCCGCATTGATACGTGTGATCCACAATTTGCGGAAGTCACGTTTCTTTTGACGACGGTCACGGTATGCATAGTAGTAAGAGTTCATTACTTGTTCTTTTGCGGTACGGAACAAGATGTGTTTAGCTCCATAGTAACCTTTAGCTAATTTAAGAATACGTTTACGACGTTTGCGTGATACAACGCCACCTTTAACACGTGCCATTTATATTTCCTCCAATATTTCCTAGAATTCTTTACTTACAAATACGCGATTATTTCAAGCGAGTAAGCATTGCTTTGATACGTTTGAAATCTCCTGAATGCACCATAGATGCTTTACGAAGATGACGACGTTGTTTCTTAGTTTTTCCGTGGAAACGGTGAGAAGTGTAAGCACGGAAACGTTTAAGTCCACCAGAACCTGTACGTTTGAAACGTTTAGCTGATGCGCGGTGTGTTTTTTGTTTTGGCATGATATTTTTCTCCTTTTTTTAACTTTCTGACAGATTATTTCTTGTCAGTTGCTGGGGCCAACTGCATGAACATTTGACGACCATCCATTTTAGCACGTTGTTCGATGATAGCAATATCTTGAGTTGCTTCAGCGAAATCGGCTAAAACTTTTGCCCCAATCTCTTTATGGGTAATCATACGACCCTTAAAGCGAATGGAAACCTTCACTTTGTTCCCTTTTTCAAGGAACTTGCGAGCATTGCGAAGTTTTGTATCGAAATCCCCTTGTCGATAACTGGGCTCAAACGAACTTCTTTCACGGTCACAACGCTTTGTTTTTTGCGTTGTTCTTTTTGTTTCTTCTGGTACTCAAATTTGAACTTACCGTAGTCCATAATTTTCGCAACAGGAGGTTTAGCTTGAGGTTGAATGAGAACCAAGTCCACATTAGCGTCGTCCGCAAGTGCTTGCGCTTCACCAAGTGGTTTGATACCCAATTGTTCGCCCTCAAGACCGATTAAGCGAACTTCACGTACACGAATTTCATCATTGATGAATAAGTCTTGCTTTGCTATGGTTTTCACCTCTTTTTTTATTTTAGAGAAAAACAAGAGCGGACTTGCTAACGCAAACCCGCACTACATGATTATAGTTCATTTCTGAAACTTGATCCGTAGGGGCCAGACAACGTTAGTCGCAAGGCGAGAAGTTCTCACTTCTGCTTTTCTCAACTTTTATATGATATCAAGTTTATGATGGATTGTCAAGGATTTTTTTTGCTTTTTCTTCAATAAATGCAACTACTTGATCAATCCCGACACCAGTCGTATCAAAATGAATGGCATCTGCTGCTGGTTTCAAAGGAGAAACCTCTCGGTGACTGTCTTTATAGTCCCGCTCAGCAATTTCTTTTTTCAACACTTCTAAATCTGTTTCAATGCCCTTGCTCAAATTTTCCTTATAGCGACGTTCTGCACGTTCTTCTACAGAAGCCACTAGGAAAATCTTCAATTCTGCATTTGGTAGAACAACCGTTCCAATATCACGACCGTCCATGACGATCCCACCTTGAGCAGCAATCTGTTGTTGCTGGGCCACCAGGCGCTCACGGACAGGAGCTAGGGCAGATACCCAAGAGACATTATTGGTCACTTCATTGTCACGAATTGGATGGGTCACATCGACATCAGCTACGAAGACTAATTGCTGGCCGTCTTCAGAGCGACCAAAACTGACTGGATATTGGTTCAGTAGATCAACCAACTGGTCAACATCTTCTTCAGTCAGGTCATGACGAAGAGCCAAATAAGTAGCTGCTCGATACATGGCACCTGTATCGAGATACGTGTAGCCTAAATCTTTAGCAATAATCTTAGCGACAGTTGATTTCCCACTGGATGCAGGACCATCAATTGCGATTTGAATTTGTTTCATTGTCTATCCTTTATCGAATTTTGACCACATCACCTGGATTTGCATACCATGAACCAGTTGACATGTGAGATGGATTCAGTTGCTCCAATTGGGCGATCGAAATTCCAGCACGTGCCGCAATCGCTGCCTCTCCTTCACCAGCAAGAACTGTAATAGTCTCTTCTCCTGACTCATCATCACTTGAAGCTTCTGAACTTTTGGCTACAGGAGCTGCACTACTAGATGAAACAACTGTTGTTTCTCCATTATAGAAACCGCTCATTTGTTTCTTCTGATCGCTTCCACCTGTAGAAAGGTAAACTAAGAAGCAGACCATCGCTACAATAATAATAAAGAAAATAATCGCCAAGATGGTCAACAAGCGATCAGCTTTCATCCCATTTAATTTGTTTGTTCGTTTCAATGTTTCTTCTCCGTCATCATAAATTTCTTCTTCCCATGGCTCTTTCGGCATAACTTCCTCCTTGTGTTTTCCTGTTAAAATCATTACAATATAGATATGAAAATAACCTTAATACCTGAACGTTGTATCGCATGTGGCCTTTGCCAAACATATTCGGACATTTTTGACTATCACGATAATGGTATCGTTAAGTTCGCATCTGAGGATGAACGATTGGAAAAAGAATTTCCTACCGATGCTTCTATCCAAGAAGCGGTTAAAAATTGTCCAACACGAGCTCTTATCAAAGATTAAGAGCTTTTTTCATTATCTGCATAGTAGAGTTGATAATAGTCCACATGGATAAAGTTATCTGTCAACTCAATCTCACCCTTAAAATGATCATTCAAGGCTAAGGCATTGATAAAGTATTTTTTGGGCCACTTACGCATACAGAAGGTCCGGCTTCTTGATCCATCGTTGAAAATCAACTTGATAGAATTCTTTGTAACTTCCACTTTTTCAATCGATGAAATTGGAACTTTTATAGGAGTTAATGGATTCGCCGTGATAATCCGTAGAATCCCATCATCGTAGATCGTAAAATAGCGATGAACTCCTACAGCCAGCAAGGCCATAAAGAGAAAGAATGAAAAGAGTACCACCGTCGGGATACTGGAACTCTCATACATCAGAGCTAGTCCAATAAAGACGGGTATAACCGATAAAGACCAATAGGTAATCAGCATGGATAAATCAGGCTGCCAATGGTATCGGATTTTCCCAAAAATCTTAATCATATGCGGAACCCCCTTCTACTAGTTTAGCATAAAATCAACAAAAATAGAACAGGAAAGCCTGTTCTATTTTTAATAATTTTAACAATCAAATAACTAAATGACTGATTGATGAAAGCTGGTCTCTTTCCATTAATTTTTCGCCGATGGTACCTCGAAGAAATCTTTGGATAGATAGCCTTTACCACTGATCAAATCATATTCCACCATCTTCAAATCTTCAGCAATCTCTCTCGCTTCTCCTTCTAAAGCTTTTTTGTCAACACTTGCTTTCTTCAAAACTTCTGTCAAGAGAGCATAGTAAGGTGAGACTTTAGAGTTGGTCTGTTCAAAGACCATAGCAGAGAAATCACTTGAATTGACTAAAGGATAGTCTAATTTAGGAGTCTCAAAATTACTCCAAATAAAGTAATCCGTTTGGTACTGACCTTCTGGATTATTCTTAAATGCAGATTCCGGATACAAACCAGGCAAATGATCACCATAAAAGACGACTGTTATCTTTTTATCAATTTTGGATAACTTTTCTAGGAAGTCTTGGGTGGCATTGTCAGTATGATATAACATTCTGATGTATGCAGATAATTGCTTATTTGCATTATCAGAAAATCCTGGATAAGATGCGTTCATATCAATTGGATTAGGTTCATTCCATGGTGTATGATTTTGCATCGTCATTACTGAAAAGAATTGACTATCTTTATTCATATTTTTTAGTACTAATTGGTAAGTGGACTCATCACTATAATTCCCACCAATATTGTAACCCTCTTTCCCTTTATTACCATAATGAATAAATTTAGCAAAGTCAAGGTTTCCATAAATAATATTACGCGAATAATTACTAGGACTAGCTATATGTATGACAATCCGATTATTAGAATTGAAAGAATTACTTATTGAAGGAAAGTAATTCATGACTGGAGCAACTTGTGTATATAATATAGAAATGGAAGGAGATAAGTTATACATAGGTAAACCAGTTAAGGTTTGAAACTCCATATTAGCAGTTCCACCTCCATAGCCATCCGATTTCATTAAACCACTTGTCGTACGTTTTTTTATTTCTTGGATTTTAGGAATTGGATTAGATGATACTTTCACATCCTCAATACGCGAAGGATCAGAAAAACTTTCACTTAATACATAAATGACTGTTTGTTCGTTTATATTCTCTTTTCTGGTTAGATTTATATCACCCGCAACTTTTTTATATTTTTCTTCAATTTTTTGAATAGAACTTTTACTATAGTCTTTTGGTTTTATCATAACTTCTGATGTTAAATGAGAAAACCAAACATATGATAATGATTTAATTTGAGCATTCGTTGTATTTCCAAACCAAGAAATATCATGTTGATTGTTTAAAATACCAATTACAGGTATACTGTCATCAACCTTACCATCTCTTCTCTGTTTAAAAACACTATAAATACCAATGAAGAAGGAAAAGATAGAAATTATTGCAATTCCTCTTAGATAATAATTTTCCAATACTCTCCCATAAAGTAATATTTTTCTACAAGACAAGTACAAACCCAAAAATACTGCAACTATTAAAAACACATAAAAATACGATTGAGGCCCAAGCGAATCGAACATAATACCTGGATGCATCAACCAACTTAAATCACTTGGCAAAATAGGCTCTTGCCTATATTGAAACTTAAAATAGCTAGCTATTGATATACCAATGATTAAAAATACACTTAATAGAGTACTTAATAAAAACTCATTAAATAAACAATAAATAAGTAAAAATAATGCAAAAAATACAAGTACTTGAAAGGCGGTTGCACCAGGAAATAAATTTCTACCTAAAATAGTAACATCTGTTCTAATACTATTTTGAATCGTATAATTAAAGGTGATAGCAAAAAAAGAACTACAGACTAAGGCAGCACCGAATTTAGGTCTATTTCTGTATAATTGATCAATACCAATAATACTACAAAAAAACAAAAAGGAAAAAAAGTATGATAATTAAAAGAATAATAAATTTATCTAATTCCATTAAATATGAAAACTGGTTTTTAATCAGACCGTCTGTAAATAAATCTCTTAAATAACTAGTTTCCGGTAATATTTTTATAAATTTTTTTGAATCAGTTAGACAAAAAAACCTATTAACATGAAGCTGTGGAATAATATTGAGTAATATTCCTTGTACTCAGAAATTTTAATAAGCCTATTCTCAAAAAAATAGGGCAATAAATTGAGATTACATAATGATAAATAAATGCAATTAAAAAAATATAGAGAAAAGAAATAGGAGAAAATTAACTTGAAAAAAAGTCATTCGCTTTAAAAAGAAAAAAAATATTATATTTTTAAAAACATTTACATTTCTACTACATTCAATAATATACGACCCTAATAAGTATAATAAGTATATAATAGCACTCTTAATAAAAAAAGTATCTTGACCAAATTTTTCGAAAGGACAACGGATATAAAACTAATACTTATAAAAAAAGAGTAAGGGAGCATAATGAGAATACGAAAAAAATATAAAATTGAATGAGTGGAATTGAAAGGTAGAAAATAATTAAAATTGACAATTAACAATAAAATAAAAGCTCGCTAAGAATAAGCATAATTTAATGTATTGGTTTTTTTAATAAAGTTAAGCATCTTATTTTTCTATATATTCTCCTAACTAACTTTTTTTATTCTGGAAATAAAATCTTTATTTTCTACCGTCGCATCAGTTATACAATATACATTTGAAATCAATTGTTCATTTTAAAAACCGACATAGGAAAAATCAGTTAAATTGTTGATTTGACTCTTTATGTAATTAGTCTGTTCAGAATTAACTTGAAATACCTTAACTTTTTATAAATGGTACTTGTTGATTAAGAATTTCTTCGGGTCTATAATAAGAAAAATCAGGGTGAATTAGATTACCTGCATCTTCATTTATAGTATTAAAAACCACACCGTATTTAAATCCAGATTTAGTTAGAATACCAGTAAATCTTGTCTCGTAACGATCAATCACACTTCTTATATTTTCATAATCCCTAATACTTGTCCAAAACTTTTGAAAAACTTTTGACGACACAACTTGACGGGAATAAGAAACAAAATAACTCTGAAGATGTTCCTTAAAATACTTTGTTTTTCTAAAATTAGTCATTCCCCAAAAATCAATATCTACTTGTTTTTCAAATTTTTCGAAATACTCTTTTAAATCCCACAAGGGACCAATACATGTATCGTTCATCAAGGTAACCGAATCATAATCTACCAAGGAATTAAATCCTATATAATTCATACCATCTCGCCAGGCAGCAAAATCATACCCAATATTCTCTCGTTGAACAACTTCATTAATGCCAATTTTTCGTAGGGATTTTAAATGTTCAGTTGATAAGCAACTATTCGATATCAATAGAATACGCGAAAAAAGTGGGGAAAGTTTTTCCAATTGATATAAAACATGACTACTTAAATCATCAGACTTATTGTAGTGAACATAAAGTAGAATTCTATTCATCTACATCGTCTCCCATTTCCCATTCCTTTGCAATAATCCGGTAGCAGAATCTTTCGCTGACAAATCATCATCTAAAATATCTGTTCGATTTAATAAAATTATAGGTGAATTATCTCCCTTTGCAAATGCAAGCATTGTATTCGAACTATCTCTTACTGAAACTTGAAGTTTTAATTTGATATCATTCAAGCTTGATAAACTACAAGAATAGCGGAAACTCTTCCTCCCTTTTCCATCAGTTAATAAATCTAAAGAATTATCATTATATACCCAAAGACCGCGATCAATTTCAGTTAGCGAGAAAGCTATGTAAGTTTTTATGTCCTGATTAACATCATATGACACCTCAAACTCAATGGGATCTTCAGGACTTGACATTTTATTCGAAAGCAATTTTATATTTAAATTGCTTACAGCTGCATCCTCAATTGTAACATCATCATTTGAAACTTTTTGATTTGCTGCATTATCATAACTATATTGATTTGCAACATCATCAGGATTTCCAACTACTTTAACTAACCCATTTTCAATTAAAACAGCCTTATTACAATATTTTTTTACAGCATTCATATCATGGGTAACAAGAATTGTCGTCTTACCTGATTTTTTGCGTTCCATAAAGTAATCATTACACTTACGTTGAAAAGCCTCGTCTCCAACCGCTAGAACCTCATCCAAAATCAAGATATCCCCTTGCGCTTTTATCGCAACCGAAAAGGCTAAACGAACCTGCATCCCTGATGAGTAGTTTTTGAGCTTCTGGTTCATGAATTCATGCAACTCTGCAAAGTCTACGATATCCTCATACATAGCATCAATCTCTGCCGTTGAGAAGCCCAGCATAGCCCCGTTCATATAGACATTTTCTCGACCAGTCAGTTCTGGGTTAAAGCCCACTCCAAGCTCAATAAAGGACACCAGTTTCCCATCGATAGTGACTGTGCCTTTTTCTGGCACATAAATTTCAGAAATAATTTTTAATAGAGTAGATTTTCCAGAACCATTTCGTCCTACAATACCATAGAAATCTCCTTTTTTAACTTCAAAAGAAATGTCACGTAAAACTTCTTGTTTTTTGTAACCCTTAATCCCCCTAAATCGGTTTACTAAAGTTGTTCGTAAACTTTGAGTCGATTCAGTTGGTAACTTAAAGTATTTGCTGACATGGTCAACTTTAACTGCAATATTACTTGACATTATAAAATCTCCGCAAATCGTTTAGAATTTCTGTTAAATACAATAACTCCAATAATAAATACAACTATTGGAATACAATATGGAATACATGCAATTAACTTATTATCAAACAAGTCCCAGCCACGAGGATTGACTGGATCAATAATATAGTGACGCATATCTTGCAAAATTTGTGCAATTGGGTTCATCATCAATAGTTTTGCAACATCAGTATGATTTCGTTGTAATAAATATGTAATTGAATAAATAATTGGACTCGCATACATTCCAGCCTGTAGCACTACTTCCCAAACTGGACCTATATCACGGTATTTAACAAATAGAGCCGATAGGATAAAAGCAAAGCCTAAGGAAAGAAACAAAATCTCAATAAATAAAGGAATGATAACAAGAGTATGAATCCCAAATGAGACATTATTAATCAAGGCGAAAGTGAACACAACTAATAAATTAATCGAGAAGTTGATAGCTGCTCCTAGCACCGATGAAACAACAATAGTCTGTTTTGGAAAATTCAACTTTCTCAACAAATCGCCTCTTGAAACAATAGACAACATCCCCATATTTGTCGCTTCTGTAAAAAAGCTCCAAAAAATCATCGACAAAAGCAATCCAACTGCGTAGTGCGGAGTTCCATCATCAAATCTTAAGAATCGAACAAATACCACATACATGATACTAAACATCATCAAGGGTTTCAAAATTGACCAAAGGTAGCCAATAGCTGACCCCTGATAGCGTAATTTAAAGTCTGTTTTGATTAATTCTCGTAATAAAATTCGATTTTTCTGACTAAAAACATCAAACATTATTTTCCACCTCTAAATGCAAACTTTGTTAAAATCAAGGTCGTGAACACACACGTGTGAAAAGTCCTGTTCTTGCGATAACCATACTGACGAATCCGTCTCAGACGTTCTTTCAGTGGAACGTCCATAATGGTCACAAAGTTTTCAATGATTTCTTTATTTTGGGAACTGACAGGCAGATCCAATAGATTTTTTGCTTGTTCTTGACTGGACTCAATGAGATTCCAATATTTAGCAAACAAAATATGAGGGCGAACCCAGTTTTTAACCCGTTTTCTAAGGGTACGAGCACCCAGAACGTTGCTACTGTGCTGCCGGTACAGTTCTGTTGGCTGATCGATATAGATGAGCTTTCCAAAGGCAGCTGCCAACAAGGCCAAGTACCAATCATGCATAAGGAGTGCATGTTTTTCTTGACCTGTCCATAACTCCGCTAGCGCGTGGTTAATCATGGCGACTCCGCCAGTTACCGTATTTTCCGTCAACTCTTGAATCAGTTCTGTATTGGCATGATCAGACTGGGTTCGAATCATGCTCTCATGTTGAACATTCAAATTTTCATCGACCACTTTTAAATCTGTGTAGACCAGCAAAGGCACTTCTTGAGGGTGCTTGGTTGCTTCTGCTACTTGAAGAGCAATTTTTTCAGGAAGCCAGACATCATCTTGGTCACTGAAGCAATAAATATCTGCTTTTTTATATTTCAAGAGGGCGTGGAAGCTCTTGATGACACCAAGATTTTCGATAGCTCCTTGATTGATAAAGCGAATACGCTCATCCTGGGCCACCAACTCTTGAATGATCTCCACCGTCCCATCTGTCGACCCATCATCTCGGATCAAGAGTTGCCAGTCTTGATAAGTCTGGTCTTGAATACTTTTGACCTGCTCTTTTAGATACTGTTCACCATTATAGGTGGACAACAAGATATTTACTTTCATGATAAGAATAATTCCTCGTACTCACCTACAATTTTTTGCCAAGTAAAGTTTTGCTTCATATTTGTTTTAGCTAATTGACCCCATTCAGATACATCTTCTAAAGTATCAACCTGGTTGATCAAATACGCCAAATTCCCAGTTTCTTTGGTCCAATAGTGAGCTGTGTCCTTGGCAACCGTTTGGTTAAAGGAGACTCCTAAAACTAAATTGAGATCCGTCTGAGCAAGAGCCTCTAAGAGACCAGGATTGGTTCCGCCTACTTCATGACCATGGATATAGGCAAAGGATTCCTTACGGATATACTTCAAGAGGTCTTGATCATAGACCGTTCCTACAAACTTAACACGAGGATCCTGATCAAATCCAGTTCGAGCTCGGAGTTCTTCAAAATAGGGATTGCCTTCATGGTTACAAATGATCACCAAATCACGCTTGGTGGAAGAGGCCATGAATTCACAAATGGCAGTCTCGTAATTATTTTCTGGGACAAAACGGCCCAAGATCAAGTAATAGTTCTTCTCCTGTGTCTGCCACTTGTGATAGAATTCTCGGGCCTTATTATCCTGACTATTTAGGCTAGTCGGAGATAAGTCCGTTCCGTAGGCAATATAGGTCGTCTTGGACCAAGGATAGGCTTCCTTGATATAGGACTCAATACCTGGGTTGTCTGAAATTACCAAGTCAGCGTGACGCGTCATGATCTTTTCGGAATACTTGAGATAGGCTTGAATCGGTTTAGCCCACTTGGCCCGCTTCCACTCCAGTCCATCCGGGTTGATATAGAATCGTCCACCCATCTTATGGATCTTACGCGCAAAAGGCGCCACAAAGGCTCCAATTGTATTGCCTAAAACATAAAAAATCGGCTGTTCAATTCCCTGCTTCTTGATAACCTTCAAGGCATAGTTGATGGCCATCATATCATAGGCGATGACACGCGCAGGCCCAAGCTTAGGCGCTTTAATGGTAAAACAATCGACACCCTTGTAGTCAAAATGATGATAGGCTTGATCATTAGAAAGGCAAGCAACATGGTACTGGATTTCCGAAGACACTTGATGGGAGACCAATTGGTCCACAAAAGTCTCAAAACCGCCATATTGAGCCGGAAGACCACGACTTCCGATAATAAAAACGTGTTGCATAATATTCCCTTTCTAATAATTTACAGTCTGTTCAATTATACCATTTTAAGGAAAGCTTGTATAACCATTTGTAGTGACGGTATTTGTCTGCAATCATTCTATAACTTTTTTAATACAAATAATTTTTTAATAAAATTTTTAAATACATCAATTTTAGATGATTTTACACCCTTAATATTTAAAAATTTATCTTTTTTTCCTTTACATTAATCTCTACATCCTCATTTACATGTTTCAATATACACTTATAAGCATTTTTCTAAATTATATATTGCTGTTATTTTTTTCTTTATTTTTGTACCATTTCATTTTTTTCTTCATAGAAAAAAATTTGTCAATAAATTTAAGATATGTCTTGATAAATCAGGTATGTCACCCAAGCAGTACATTTCTCCTTGTATAAAGAGGTCTTTAACAGATCTATATCCCTTGTTATTCGATACAATTGTTGGAATGCTATTTATTAGTGCTTCAATATATACCATTCCAAACGTTTCTATTTTTTGATGTAAATACACATATATCTTTATCTGTTAAAAAAATTCCCAAGGTTTTTTTCAAGAAAACCTATGAAATGAACATTTTTGAATGCCATTATTTTTTTACATAATCTTTACATCTTTTTTTGCATATTCTTCATCTTCTGCACCAATAAATATCAATGGAATATTTGAAATATTTAAATTGTGATAAGCTTTTGATTAATTCCAACTGATTTTTTTATTCTCAGTTATTCTTCCAATCTGAATAATCCTATGAGAATTAGAGGTTTTTTTAATTTTTGTACCACTTATTTTCAGAGTATGGTATAAAACTTAAAAATATTCTTATCAGTTAATAATTGTGATAATTCCTTTTGTAAAGAACCAGACACAGCAAAAAAATTTGATCAGAATAATATTCAATAAATTCAAGTTTTTCTTTATAATAACCAAATTCTCCCTCAGGGAATTCATGAATTAACCAAAAATGACGAATATTTTCTTCAGCTGCAGCCAAAGCTCCTTGGAAGACATTAGCTGTATTACTAATAACTAAATCAACTTTATTCTGATTCAAAATCTCTCGAATTCTTTTAATATTATCCTCGTAACTTTTTACTCGCTGATAATGTGTCCCAGGTAATCCACCTGGAGCTTCTTCCCACCACCACTTAACTGCTGGAATACCAATAGCTTGGATTCCAGCTTTCTTCATCTGCTCCAAATAAATTTTTTGAACTGGTACACGATAATCAGGGAAAACGTTTAAGACTCGAAAGCCTTTACTAACTAAAAATTTCATTAAATTAAAAATTGAAATTTCGGCGCCATTATCCATTGTTCCAGTAGGTGAAATAAATAAAATTGTTTTAGTCATCGCAACTCCTAAAATACCCAATAAAATGGAATTAATAAGTAAAGAGAAATCAGATAATTGAATAATAAGGTAACTACAGTAATAGTTAGCAACTTGTGCTGTTTCATTTTAAGGTTACCTAAATTAGCAATCATAGGTAAAAATAAGATGAGAAATGGAGTAAAATATCTTCCCTGACTTCCAACAGAAATATTCGCCCCTTTTCCTAACACTATAGGTGTCCATTGTAGATACATGGCCGTTACAGTTGCAAGCACTTGTAATGGAAACAATAATGAAGAGACCGTTGCAAAATCTTTAGTGAAGAAATATTCTTCGCTTGATAAAAACACAAGAAATAATATGCAAATATTTACAAAAATAAGCCATAATGGAAGCTGAATAGTGAAATTCCCAAAATAACCAAACATACCTATTGTCAAAATAGTATTTAGGTCACCGTTCATGTGTTGTTTTAATAATGTATTCAACAACACTCGAATGTAGTGGATTACTCCACCGTTATCTCTCATTAAATAATATAGTACAGCGAAGATAGCAAGTAATAGAACTAAATAAAACACATACTTAAATTTTGAAATAGTCTGTTTAATCACTCTTAAGGGCGTATTTAAAAAACTAAAGACACCTTCAAAATTTAATGGTATAAACGGAATAAGACATAGTAATAAAAAAAATTATTTGGTTTAGTAGCTAAAAGCAATAACGATATAGGTACTAATAAAAATCCATCTTTATTTGAAAAAGTTTTTTTGTATGCTAAATTCGTTATAAAACCGATTGCTAGCATGATTTCTAAATAATTCATTACATCATAAGATAAAGAAGATGCTTGTTGAACCATTATTGGTTGTAACGAAATAAAGAATAGAGCTAGTTTACCATATTTAAAATATTTAATTAAACAAAAGACACCTATAATATAAGCTAAGGCATTAAAAATTCTGCCCATATAGATTATCATGCCTACTGTTGGCTTTATCAAACTTCCCAATGTCATACCAACCAACTGAGGAAGGAAGGAAAGAGATTTAAGGTTTAGAGTGACTTGATACGGTTCTTTTTCCATATCAAGTTTTTTATTAAGAACCTTTTCATAGTCAGTAGGGTTTACATGAGCATCACTCGAAATCTCGTTCATCCATTTAAAGGACTGTAGAGTTGGTTTGTGGACAGTTTCCCAAGTCATACGCGCGTGGTTTGTTTCGTCTGGCACACGATTAATTGGAAATACTAACATAAATGAAAAAATAAAAATCGTTGCTAAGATGAAAAATAAATTTTCAACTTTTATTTGTTTATTTTTGTTCAAAATAAGTCACCATATCATCTTTCTTGCTTAAGGTACAATTCTCAAGAACAGCCCGATAAGCAGACTCTGCAATTTTCTGTCTTAATTCTGGAGATAAAACCAAGTCTTCAAGCTTGTTGAACCACTGATCATCAGTAGCTAACAATCCTGTTTCACCATCAACAACCGTATCTGAGAAAGCCCCTATCTTGCTTGCTACTGTTGGCACCTTCACCAAGGCAGCTTCAATCCACTTAATCTCTGACTTCGCACGGTTAAAGATCGAATCCACAAGAGGTGCTAGGTTAATATCTACCTCACTAATCAAGGCAGGCAATTTATCCCAGTCCACATAATCGTGAGTGACAATTTGATTTTCAAAGGGTTTCATATCTTGTGGGATATCCAGAATCCCGACAATATGTAATTGGACATTGCTATATTTTGTAAGCAGTTGCTTAATAGCGGGTTTAATCAATTCAAAATTCTCATTATGACTAATTGAACCAGAGAAATAACCAATCTTAACAATATCAGATGTTTGAGAGTAATCTTTGATATATTGACTACTAATAGCGATTAATTCATCAGAAGCCAAATTACGATTAAGTAAAACCTTACTTTGGTACTTATACAGCTCCTCCTGCAACTGGTTAGTCGAAGTAATGGCACCATCACAGTTTTCTAGCATATAGCCATAATTTCGAACACCTGCATCATAGTTTCCTTTTTCAACTGAATTCAACCCTTGCGTATAACTTAATTGATCTGTATAAACCGTATCAAAGACTAAATCATCAATATCAAAGAAAACAGGTTTTCCATATTCCTTAGCCAAATGACAGAGACGCAAAAGTTCAGGTGAGATTGGGGAACGGTAGATAATGATGTGACTAGCATTTGAGCCATCGATAATTGGAAATCAGATAGGTTTACAACTTTGACTGCAAAGCCATGTTTGCGTAATTGTTCTGCCTTGTTCAAGACACGATAACGGGTACATTGCGGAATAATATTTTCAACCCCATCAATCAATAGAATGTATTGATCACGTGGAACAGTCTTAAATTTATTTACAATATCTTCCAAGATTGCCACAGGGTAATCCGTTTTTTCTGCAACAAAGTCCAACAAGTCAGGGACTTCTGAATCACGATCCAGACCTTGCCACAAGAACTGGTCTTCATCATAATTTTTCAGAGCTGTGTATTTCACCAAAGGGCTACCTGCTTTAAGCATCTTAAGTGGGTGAATATACATGGCAGAATCTTCGTATTCTTGTACGACCGCATCAAAACGATAACCCAAATCAGCAAAATGCTTGGTAAAACGTGTCTCATGTCGACCAATCGCCTTATCACGAGAATCTGTATCCGTCAAATGCGTCCAGTACTCATAAAAGGCATCATCGTTTAGCATAAGCTTTTCAATAACTAAGAAATAAGATTGAAGATGTTTAGGAATATAACCATAAGGATTCTCCTTAGTAACATCTTCTTGTTCTTCGCCAAAGGAAATCCCCCAGAAATCTAGTTGCTTATCAGCCATTTCCTTGAATACTTGAGACAAATCTCTCATCGGACCAATATTGGTATCATTCACCAAGAGGAGCTGATCGTAATCCTTAAGCTTGTCCTTACCAAAGGCAAAAATTCCTTCTCTAAAGGCTGCAGTGTCGTATCCTTTATTGTCACGAGTTAAAACTCGACCATAAGTATCGAGAGTATTGATATCATCTTCATGAAGCTGTCCATTCACAACAACAATAACATCATCTACTAATGGAGACAGGGCTTGCAAGAAACGTAACTTGTATTCTTGAAGACGAGCTTCAGACTCAAATAACATAAACTAGCACTTTCTTACCATTATATGATAAGGCAGAGCGTTGACTATTTCTAAGACGGCGTAACTGACGAACCTTAAGTGGTGTCATACGACAGCGTAGCTGCACAACTTTAACTTTTAAAGCACTCAAATAACTTTTAATAGCTTTGGGATTCTTAGCAATTACTCCTGCTGTCTTGATAGGAGTAATAAGGGCGTTCCCTAAACGATATGACAGCGAACTTCGGATAAGCTCAATTTCTTCTTGAGCGTCTTTCAGTTGTTTAGACTGCGTATATTTTCTTCGTTCAAGTTGATCACGTTCTTTTTTCAAGCGATTAACATAATCTGTCACTTCATCATGATGCTTCAGCAAATCGTCTAAACGACGCTCCAAAATCATCAAGTTTTCACTAACCGCTTGATAAATTTCATATGGTAACTTATCAAGATACTTCTCAAGAATTTCGAGATAGATTTCATAATGGTAACGAACAGAGTCACGTCCAGAAACCGAGCCTGTTTCAAAAACGCGATAGTTAAGCTTAGTTTTTGGTTGATATACTGCCTTAGCTCCATTATTAATAATGAGATTCAATAAAAAGTCATAATCTTCAAGTTTTTTACGATTTAGCTTTTCATCATATCTAGCATATCCCAGAATATCCCTACGAATCAAAGAACAATTATCGATGAAACTAGCATTTAGAAAATCAGTTAGATCAAATTCATGACTTTTAAGATAGAATTCTTCTTTTTCTGGATTAAACAGATCACAATATGCAATATCAGCGTTTGTCTCGATCAATTTACTGTACAACTGCTCAATATAATCTACATCAAGGTAGTTATCGCTATCTACAAACAGCAAGTAGTCTCCATTGATTAAACTAAGACCCATATTCCGATTCTTTACAACACCTACATTTTCATGAGATTCAAAGTTTGTCACGAAAGGTGAATCTTTCAGAACTTCCTGAATAATTTCTTTTGAATTATCTGTTGAACCATCATCTAAAACAATTAGCTCAATATTCCGGTAAGTTTGATGAAAAATACTTCTTATACATTGTTCAATATAGTTTTCATGGTTGTAACAGGTTACAACTACTGATATTAATTTAGTCATTTTTCCATCCATTTCGATATTTATTACAATAGAAAATCAAAGATTTTAAATCAAATATTTATAATATGCTTTAGTTCAAACAACGTAATATACTATGTCTTCTAAAAGAGTCTGTACTGTACTAATTATACTACAGTTTTGACAAAAATGGAAAACTACCTCTCCATTAGAAAATAAAAAAAGTAGAAATAATCTACTTTTAACTAATTAATCTTTTCAATCTCCATTTTTATATAAATTTGATTTATGAATTTGCAAGTTATTATAAATATACTAATCATTACAGGTAAATAAGTCCTAGTCCCTGAAGCATATAAGGTTGGTGAAAACGAAATAACCAAACGTCCAACAAGACCAATTACCAATATATATGGTAACCAAATTTTATCACCTAAGTCAGCCAGACTCCAAATAACAAAAAGAACTAAACCTAAAATAATGACGTAATATAAAACGGCTCCACAATATACCAGATTAAACTGAAAAGTCCCAGTTTCTCTAGCAAGCTTACTGATATCAGAAATCGTAAAGAAAATACTACGCCATTCGAACTTTTGACTCAATATAGATAGTAAAACAAAGCCACATAGGGATATACAAATAAGGTTTCGTTTATAAAAAGCCAAGATTATCAATACAATTAAGAATAGGAAAACAAAAGTGAAAGAAACTGATAAAAGTCCATCCCCTGTTTCTAAGATACCTAGCCCTAACTTTTTGACACTACTTAGATTTGGAAAATTAGGAAACCAAGTCATCACTTCTTTAGTAAATCTAGCCCCATTACCCGGAGCTAATTTCGCTGATAGGATCCCTAATGAAGCAACCACAACAAATAGAATATTCCAGCATCTGTTACTGTTAATCTTCCAATCTCTAATAAGTTCAAAAACAATCCATAAAAAGGCATAGATTGCTAATTGTTCTTGCATGACAGCAAATACAAAACTCACAAAACTAGTAATCTTTACCAACTGGTTTGAGGAATAACGAAAATAAAGAGAAAATAATAAAAATGAAGCCGGAAAAATATAATTTACATAAGTTGGAATTGATCCTGCACTTAAAAATTCACTTGCAGGAATACAAATGAAGATTAAGAACCCTGGAAGCCATGGAAGTTCTTTTGAGAACTTCTTGCTAGGCAATAATAATACAAACGTTGCCAAAACAGATACAACGACAAATAGTTTTTCATGAACAGAAAATAAAAGTGTTGCCGATTCAATTAATAGTCTGCTACTCCATGTAAAGTAGCGGTCAATTCCAAAATAGAGATAATTATATTGAAATTCTTCTGCATATTTCAAAAATGCGGTTTGATCTCCAACTGGTGTAATTTTATTATTAATATAAAACTGTATTGCATACAATATAGCTATAATAAATATATAAAAATAAAATCTCTTGCTGTTTTTCATTTTTTCTCCCTAAACATAAATAACTAATTATTCGAATGTTGACTCTTCACATATTGTCTCATCAGCAATTTGGCGATCCAATTAGGCCAGAAGAGTTGGTACATGTATAGGTCTTCTTTACTACGAGTATTGTCTGCGATGGTTTTTGATGTTTCAGACTCTTCATGGATACGGTGGCACATAAGTTTGTCAGATACATAAGCAAAACGCCCTTTATACTCACTAATCTTATACCATGCGTACCAATCCAAACTCACCCTCATTGCTTCATCAAAATAAAAATTCTTCAGATTTTCTCGATTATAAGTAACTGCTGGACAACAAATCGGATTTCCAAAGGCCATCACACGATTACGCCAAAAATGACTTGCTGGAAACAGATTCATGGTTTTTAACATTAATGACTTAATCTTCAGATTCATATTCGCAGGAATTCTATGGCCATCTTTTTCTTCAAAATAATCAGAATAGCCAATTAACACATCTGAACACTTTTCCATCTTAGCCAAAACTTTCTCAGCATACTCTGGCTCATAATAATCGTCTTGATGGGCAATGGTAGCAAACTTTGTCTCTACAAAAGACATAGCATTGTTCCAATCCTTGCCAATCCCGCCACCTTGCTTCGTATAAAATGGAATATCATAACGCTGACAAAGTTCCTGTATTGATTTCAGTGGTGTTGAACTATAACAAATAATCTGTGATTGGAGAGTTTGTTTCTTCAAGGATTGAATACAGGCTTCTAGGTATTCGCTCTCTCCATATGCACAAATCACCCAAGTATGATTATCCTTCATCATTCTCCTCTTTCGTTTCTACGTGACTTTTTAGAATAGATAATTCCTGAACTAAATGTTTTATCTGCTCTTTTTGTTTAGATAAAGTCATGGTTTGTAAAAAGGCAATGACCAACAAGAAAAAGATAGCAAGTGACAGCAAAAAATTCGATGTCAAAGCAAATCCAAGTAATCTAGCAAAATAACCAGGAATGACATCGAAAATGGAAATAATAATCATGAAAAAACTAATTACAATCCACATGAATGCCTGTTCAAATAAGATATTATTTTTGTTGATATTTCTGATGACTAGATAAAGAAAAAAGATTGAAGCTACCAACATAACAATAGATAATACTGACATTATTCACTCTCCCTCATAAAGGCTGCGATTAAAATGGATGAACATACTTCAATCATGTAACGAATAGACTTAATGGGGGTGATGGATGAGACTCCGCCTGTCCGTTCAAACATATTAGCAGGTTTTTCCACAACCTTATATTTACGTTTCAAAATATGAACAATTGTTTCTGGTTCTGGATACTTGATTGGGTAACGCTTAGCAAATTGTTTGATCACAACTTTGTCAGCTAATCGATATCCCGAAGTTGTGTCTAAGACTCTTTGCCCTGTTGTCCACTTAATCAAGTTAGAAATAACTCCTATACCAAAGCGTCTCATAAAAGTCGTCTGAAATTCTGATTTAACGTCACCAACAAAACGTGAACCAATTACTAGGTCTGCCTCATTTTTTCGAATTGGTTCTAGCAAACCGGACAAGGATTCGATATCATGCTGACCATCACCATCAAACTGAACAGCAACATCGTAATCATGCTCCAGTGCATATTTGTATCCTGTTTGAACCGCACCGCCAATTCCAAGATTCATCACGAGATGAACAGCATTAAAATGGTTTTCTTCAAGAATTTGTTTTGTCTTATCTGTGGATCCGTCATTGATAACCACATAGTCCAAATCAAAATCAACTTTCTTGCGGTAATTCAAGATACTCATTACCGTATCGAAAATACTTTCCTCCTCATTGTAGGCAGGAATGATCATTAATACTTTCATGTATTCTAATTCTTTCTGTTTTTAGTACGTCTATCTTTTATTTTTTTTGAGCTGTTTTTTTCGGTATTTCATAAATGCCGGTATCAGCGAGTTAATAATCTTATATCTCAACATTGGAAAAGGTTTCATAATTATATTAAATGTCCTAAAACAAATAAAGTATAATTCCCAACCTGTTTCCATCGGAGATTTTGACCAAGGTGTAAGATTTTTGTACTCAAGATATTGCTTTGCAAATCTATGTGTGTTCCCCTTTCGCCAAGGACGTTCTTCTCCTAAATAGTGGATAATTGAAGGTGATTTTTGAATTTCTAAAAACTCATTTTTGGAGATGAAATTTGCAGGTGAACTTAATCGTTTTAATATTCTGTATGGGTATGTATCATATATATTGAAATAATTATATGAAATCGATAATGTCACTATATCATTTTTAAGAGCACCATTTAATGCATCTTGATCCGGTGCAAAAAGTTTCCCATCGTGCCGCTTATAAAAATCAATAACTTTTTTTCCTATCTCTCGATTTCTCCATTGCTTTAAATCAATTAATAATACTCCTGAATTATGATATGGAGCTTCCCTTAAAGCTAGGAATTCCCGTCTTCCTTTGTCTACAGTAGGTTCGGGACACATGCCTAAAACGTTGTCACCAAGATCAATATTATAAAATCTAGAAAGATCTTTTAATACAAGAGTATCACCATCCAAATATAAAATTCGATTAATATTATCAGGAAGTAACTTATCAAGGAATAATCGAGCTAGTACAATAGAAGACCACCCATTCGTATCAAAGTCAAAATCTATAAATTCTGATACATCATCTAAATGAATTATATGTACACTACGCCCATACTTTTTGGTGAAATCAATTATTTTCTGTTTATTGTCATCAGAAATATTCGAAGCAATCAAATAGATATTGATTTCACTCATAGACTTATTATTCTCAAAAATTGAACACATACATGTTGCAACTTGAGGAACAAAAGCGTTATTTAACGTAAATAGAATATTCATTAACTTCTCTTTCTTTTATCGTTATTGTTTACCCAAATATAAATTATTATGCTAGTGCTAAAAAAGATAATCATTGAAATGAAAAATGACAATGATGCACCCAAAATACCTTCTCCCTTTACAAATGGTATTGTGATAAATTTGGCCACAATAAAGGTAGCAATGTATGCAATGACAAGATAGGCCTGCTTTCTAAAAATTGTCATAACGATATCAATAACAAGTGCCAACACATTAAGAATACCTCCCGCCAGAAGAATTGCAAAAGGCACTTTATATTCTACCAGGGATGTTCCGTAGACTAAACCTAGTATCTCTGTACCTATTAGATAACCTAGACCAATAATGATTACCCCTAAAGCTGTCATAACAACAAACAAGAGACGAATTTGCTTAAAAAACAACTCATATTTCTGTTCATACCAATAAATCGATAATTGCGTCGTCAAAGGTCTTAAAATAAAAAATAAAAGGGATAAAACAAAGACAGGCATAAACAACACATTAAAGTCTCGCTGAATACCATTGGAAAAATGTCCCTGGGTTAAAAGCAAATCAATATCAATCTTAGCTTCATTATAGACGTAGGTAATTAAAAAACCATTTAGAAATAAAGGAAATGCTTCTCTTAAAATAGAAAATATACTACTCAAATCTTTTGCTAATGAAGGGGAAAAACTTGTATTGAAATTCCTAATTGAAATTCTATAATCTAAGATAACTGTAAGTAATAAATTTATCAAACAGATAACGATACTAGAAATCATTAATGATTTCGTCAGTAACAAACTAAATCCAAAGACTATTATACAAATCCAACTTCGATAAAATTGGACTTTCCCTGCAAGATCAGAACGATTTTTTTGCTGAAAGTATCCTTGGAAAACGTCAGAATAAGCATCTATTGCACGATATAATACCAACAGTAATATTATTGCAGATTTATAAAAATCATACCCCTGAATAAATACATATCCAACAGAAGCTATTATCATCATTATTATTGTTACAATCCGCGTATTATGATAAGACCTAAATGAATATTTTTCCTGAATATCAGTAGATTGCATATTACGTATCTGGAAATATCCTAAAACAAAAAATTGTTGCCCCAAAGCATATGCAATACTAAAAATATCTGAATTATGTGAATCAAGTAATCTTGAAGCAAAAAGTAACAGTATAACTGAAATTAACGACGAAGAAGCTGTTCCAAATAAGTTCCAAACATAATTTTTGTTTTTGTAGAAACATTTAATGAGTCTTGATTTGAAATATTAATTTTTTTAAGTTTACTACTTTTAACCGAAACTTTATCCTTTGAAATCATAATTTCTCCTACAAATTACTTTCTCTTCATTATATAATACTATTTTTAAAGAGAGAAGGCTTATAGTTATATCGAAAAAAATACTTTAATACTACATTGTTAATAAAGAATATACATAGATTTTTTTCAATTAGCATTTTTATTTACTACTTTTTAATTGTTAGATTGTTAAATAAAGTTTGTATATATTTTTAGAACATTTAATAATAAGTATGTTATTAATATGGATTGACATAACAAAAAGAAAACAATCAAAGGAAATTTTGGTAAGATGCTTGCAAAATCTCCCCATTTCTCAACTATTTTAGGATACCAATATAAATCTCCTATCACAGATAGTAAATAAATAGGAAGAGTGTTCTTAGAGATAAATAAAACAACTTTTTGTAGCCACTCATTTTTAATATCAACTCGTAGTTGAATAACTGAATAAAAGATTAATGAAGACAATAGAAATACTGGAAGAACACCGTATTCTATTCCAAAACTAGATTCTGATATTACTGATAATCCCAAAACACTTAATACATCGAGAATTAAAATGACTAAAAAAAGTTCTTTTATGGTCGACCTCTTCTTAAAAGAAGCAATAAAAGCACCAACAAGATAATATGTAATAGGCCAGAGTCCTTTCCAATAATCAGGAATTAGGTGCGATACAATCATAAAAATTTGCTTATTGTTATTAAACAATGAAAGAGTAGCTGGGATAATAGTTAATAATACTAGAACACCTAATGCAATAGCTTGATTTCTACGATTATTAAATGATTTGAAACCTGCATTTAAAAATGGAATCATTATATATAACCCAATATACATATTTACATACCATGCATAGTGGCTAAAGGAAAAATATATTTACTAGTAACTTACCAAGATAATCTATATTAAAAAAACTCTAACGTCGAAAAAAAGTATAGATAGAAGCGGCAAGACAGTAAATTCCAATTACTGGTAGTAATTTTTATAAAGTAAGTTTTTACTATAAGTCTTATCTTTCATTAAATAACCTGTAGTCATAATAAATATGGGAACACAGGTCATAAAAATCATCCAAATAAAAGATGATAAAAATATACTTTTATAAGTATAGGAACGACCATAATAATTGGTATGAAGAAAAAAATGCACAGATACTACAAATACTATTGCAATACATTTTAGTATATCTATATTTAGTTTTCGCTCTTTCATAAATCCCCTTATTTTATTACCGAATGAAAAGATGGTTTCGCACCATCTTTCCATTTTAATTATTTCACTTCTTGTTTATAAAATTCTTTTAAGGCATCTTGCCAAGTTGGAATGACAAATCCTGTTGCTTTCGCTTTTGCCAAGCTCATCGTTGAGTTAAGTGGGCGTTTCGCCTTAGCTGGGAATTGGCTGGAATCCACTGGCTTCACTTCTACATCCGTATCTTTGAGGATTTCAACTGCAAAGTCATACCAAGTTGTATCTTCTGCTGCATCGTTTGACAAATGATAATAACCATATTCCTTACGGTTTTCAGCCAAATATGTCATGAATTCAGCAAGGGTACGTGTCCAGGTTGGACGACCATGTTGGTCATTAACGACTGTAAGTGTTTTGTGAGTCTTGGCAAGGTTTTGCATGGTGAAGACAAAGTTTTTACCGTAGTTCCCGAAAACCCAAGCTGTACGGATGATATAGAAGTTAGAAACATACTTTTCAACCAACTCTTCTCCCATACGCTTGGTACGACCGTACTCTGTCTGTGGATCCGGTTGATCGTCTACTTCCCATTCTTGTCCAACTGGTTTTTCACCATCAAAAACGTAGTCCGTTGAGATATAGACCAAGGTTGCCCCGTGCTTTTCAGACGCTTTTGCTACATTCTCTGTACCAGTCACGTTGATGGCATAGTCCAACTCTTTTCCTTCATCTTCAGCAGCATCGACAGCTGTATAGGCAGCACAGTGGTAGACTAGGGTTGGCTTCACTTCTGCGAATACCTCGTCTACTTTCTGCATTTGTGATATCCATTTCAGCCACATCAACGGCTACATATTCTTCATTTCGTTCATCCAACAAATGGCGAAGCTCTGTACCAAGTTGCCCATTTGCTCCTGTAATTAAAATCATGGTAGATTCCTTTCAATTGCTTTATCCCTATCATTATAGCAAAAAAAGCAGAAGTTTTCTGCTTTTTACTTGCTTTTCTCTTTGATGACATAGACTGGTCGATTCTTAGTTTCTAAAAAGATTTTACCAATATATTTACCCAAAATTCCAATGGTTAGCAATTGGAATCCTCCAAGAAAGAGAATCACAGTCATGAGGGATGGCCATCCAGAAGTTGGATCTCCAAATACTAGAGTTCGAATTACGATCAAGACCATCATTATAAAAGCTAAAATCCATGACAAAAGTCCACCGATAAAGGCAATATTTAAAGGTGCGTCTGAAAAATTAACAATCCCCTCAATAGAATATTTGAAGAGAGACCAAAAATTCCAAGAGGTTTCTCCGGCCACTCGCTCGACATTTTTATACTCTAAATACTCAGTCTCAAATCCAACCCAAGCAAAAATCCCCTTAGAAAATCGATTATACTCAGATAATTCGAGAATCGCATCGACCATCGGACGACGCATCAAACGAAAATCACGCGCTCCGTCAACCATTTCCACTTGGCTGATCTTATTGATCAATTTATAAAACATCCGTGCAAAGAAAGAACGAATCGGTGGTTCCCCATCACGGGTCACCCGACGGGTTCCGACACAGTCCAGATTTGACTGCTGATCCAATTTCTGCTTCATTTCAATCAATAACTCTGGCGGATCTTGTAGGTCCACATCCATAACGGTCACATAATCTCCTGTAGCATATTGAAGGCCAGCATATAAAGCAGCTTCCTTTCCAAAGTTACGTGAAAAAGATAGATAATGGGCACAAGGATTCAAGAGATTGAGTTCACGTAAAACATCTAAGGTTTTATCAGAAGACCCATCATTAATAAAAATATATTCAAATTCTTCTCCCATGGAGATCCGAACTCGTTCCATCTCTTCATAAAATAATGGAATCGATTCTTCTTCGTTAAAACATGGGACTACAACTGATATGGTCATTTAACTCTCTCCTTGATTTCTTCACCTTCTATTGTAACAAAAAACTAGAATAAACCCTAGTTTTTTATTATTTCAATCCTATTATGATTATGTTCTCAATTGATAAAACATGATTAAAACATAGTAGATAGAAGGGAGCAATGATAAATATAGAATTTGTCTTGCAGATTTTTCATCTAATTGACTCTTACCATTTGAAAAAGGAATCAGTAAAATTAGAAAAGAAATACCGTCCTTGAACACAATTAATTGCATCAGCCCCCACTTCTGTGACCTGCAAATAAAAATTAATAATAAAAATTCCTAAAAAAATACCAATTTAGAGAAAAAGATTATAAATCATGCGATATGATTTTTCAATCACAATACTATCTTTTTCTTGAATTCTAAAACTAGTAAACATACAAAATATGGAAAAGAATGAAATTGTAATTGGAACATGCATCATTTTTAAAAGATCGGAATAACCTAACTGAAATTCAAAATATGGAAAATTTATAATGCTTTCAAAAAAAGTTTTCATCGCTTTTAACAGATGAGCAAATATAAAACTCAACTGTCTGCCTTGATCAATATTCTTTGCCCCATAGTAAATTATATTCCCGTTTATATTTTTGATATTCAAATACCATAAAACTGTCAATAAGGCACAGTAAATTAAACTTCCACTTAACAAATAAATCTGGGATTTTGATAACCTAACCCTTTTAACACTAATGTAAATTAACGGTAAGTAAAGCGCTAGGATAGCTAATGCCGGCATTTTAGACATGACAACTAGAATGGAGCACAAGATTAAAGAAACAAATTCCCTCTTTTTAATTTCACTGTTAAGAGCTAATTTTTGATATAAGCTTATAATTTATGAAACAAATAGGAATATAAGGCCATAAGTAAGCGTACCAGCAGATATAGCTGTAAAGGGTAAAATTACAGTTGGGATGGACCAGATGATTAAAAGAGTCGCCTTCCCAAATGGTATTTTTCGAATCGCTAATAAGAATAACCAAAAAACTGATAAAAATCCAACTAACCTTAAGAGTAAAAATGTATTGATAGTACTTAGGTTAAGTAACTTCGAAGTCCAAGCAGTTATAATATACGGGAAATATACTAAATGAGAATACACTGCTGCCGTAGATCCATCCTTAGTGAGTACTTTTTCTTTGCTATCTGTTAGATTATTAAATTCACTCTTCCAATCTATACTTATTATCTTTTGACTCTCCTGCGCTAATGACTTAGAAATGATTGTCATTGATAAATGAATAAAGTCTTGTTCGCTTTGAGTAATATATCCCTCACTTTTGGAACTCAAATTATTCGAATAGGTAAGAACTCGAGCATAATGAACTTGTTCGTCATACCATGACATTGGATAACGTACAAATATAGATAGCAAACCAATCAGATGATGAGGTATAGTTGAATCAAGTATATTGACTTGTACCTACTCTTTCAATCTTTATAAATCCTATTATTCATACTTTTCCTTCCCCACTAGAACCATGTCTCCATACAAAATACAATCAGAATAATTGTGACTAACAATATCCATTTGGATGCTTACTCTGCCATCTCCAAGCATCTTGGCACATCCGATGAATATCAAATTGGGCACTCCATCCTAGTTCTTTGCGTGCTTTGGATGGATTTGCATAACAGGTTGCGATATCCCCTGGTCGTCGATCAATAATCTTGAATGGAATTGTTTTTCCTACAACCTTCTCCATATTTTGAATAATTTCTAATACAGAGTAGCCCCGACCCGTACCCAGATTATAAATATTTAACCCAGAGTCGTTGGAAAGTTTTTTCAAAGCAGCAACGTGGCCTTTTGCCAGGTCAACTACGTGAATATAATCGCGTACACCAGTTCCATCAGGTGTTGGATAATCGTTCCCAAATACATTAACAGACTCTAACTTTCCTACTGCTACTTGTGTTACATATGGTAATAGGTTATTAGGAATACCATTTGGATTTTCACCAATATTCCCGCTTTCATGAGCCCCAATTGGATTAAAATAACGTAACAATACAATATTCCATGTAGAATCCGCTTTGTAAATATCCTGAAGGATTTCTTCAGTCATAAGTTTTGTTCTACCATATGGATTTGTAACAGATAATGGAAAATCTTCCAAGATAGGAACTGTATGTGGATCTCCATAAACAGTTGCTGATGAACTAAAGATGATATTTTTACATTGAACTTCTTTCATGACCTGAAGTAAAGTCAATGTTCCACTAATATTATTTCATAATAAGTGAGTGGGATTTGTACTGATTCTCCAACCGCTTTTAATGCAGCAAAATGGATCACACCAGTCGGTTTTTCTTTTAGAAAAATTTCTAGAAGTTTTGATTTATTTCGAATATCTTCATGATAAAAAGTTATCGATTTTCCAATGATTTTTTCTACTTCTTGTATACTTTTCTCATTACTATTTACTAAATTGTCTATAATCACAACTTCATGACCTGCATTGACCAATTCAATAATAGTGTGGGAACCAATAAAACCCGCTCCACCAGTTACTAATATTTTATGCTGCATGTAATCTATCTCCCGACTGAATCAACTTTTTTTCATTATCCCACAATTAAAAAAAAATTTCAAAATTTTTCCTATAATAATTTTCTTCTTTTCACACAAAAAAGCAAGTTTTAATCCGGTTTTTACCGGTAAAAACTTGCTTTAGCTTTTGTAGAATTTTATCCTACTTCCGATACATCTTCACTTGTAGGTAGAGGTCGTTATAGGCACCCAACCACTTCTTCCCAAGTTGTTCATAGACTTCTAAGTTCTTTAGCGTGTCATCACTTGGGTAGAAGGCCTGGTCCTCTTGGACCTCTTTTGGTAGCATCTTCTTAGCTTCTTTGTTCGGTGTGGAATAACTGACATAGAGAGCATTCTTATATGCATTCTCTGGGCGAAGCATGAAGTTGATAAAGGCATAAGCTGCTTCTTTATTCTTCACGGTCTTTGGAATGACAATATTATCAAACCAAAGGTTGCTGGCTTCTGATGGGACGACGTAACGAAGGTCATCATTGGCATCCAGCATTTGACGAGCTTCACCGGAGAAGGTCACCCCAATAGCCGCATTGTTCTGGATCATGTAGCCTTTCATTTCATCAGCTACAAGGGCCTTGATATTAGGCATCAAGGTATAAGCTTATCGACAGACTCTTGCAATTGCTGAGGATCCTTGGAGTTGAGGCTGTAGCCTAAGCTATTGAGTCCAATCCCCATGACCTCACGCGCCCCATCGTACATCATAATGTCATTCTTGTACTCTGGTCTCCATAGATCAGCCCAGTGTTCTGGAGCCTTGTCGACCATCTTGGTGTTGTATATGATACCAAGGGTCCCCCAGAAGTAAGGAACTGAGTACTGATTGTCCGGATCAAAATCCAGGTTCAAGAAGCGTGGGTCGATATTGTCTAAGCCTTTCAGTTTAGACTTATCTAATTTTTCAAGCAAGTTTTCGTCCATCATCTTGGCGATCATGTATTCACTTGGAATCGCTATATCGTAAGCCGTCCCCCCTTGCTTGATCTTGGTGTACATGGCTTCATTGGAATCAAAGGTATTGTATTGGACTTGAATGCCTGTCTCCTTGGTAAATTCCTTGAGCAATTCTGGATCGATATAGTCTCCCCAGTTGTAGATGACCAGCTTGTCACTGTCTTTTGGATTGGTCTTGGCTTCAAGACGGGCACTTAGTCCCGCTAACACGAGGATGACCACGACAATCCCTAGTAAGAATGAATAGAGTTTTTTCATACTGTCTCCTCCTTCTCTCTAGTGATGAAGTAATAGCCGACCACCAGTAAGATACTGAAGAGGAAGACCAAGGCAGAAAGGGCATTGATATTCAACGAAATCCCTTGACGAGCCCGTGAGTAGATCTCAACAGACAAGGTTGTAAACCCATTTCCTGTAACAAAGAAGGTCACCGCAAAGTCATCCAAGGAATAGGTAAAGGCCATAAAGTAACCAGCGATGATGGCAGGTGTCAAATAAGGAAGCATGATTTCCTTCAACATCTGCACCTGAGTAGCTCCTAGGTCATAGGCCGCATTGACCATATCACGGTTCATTTCCTTTAAGCGCGGCAAGACCATCAAGACCACGATTGGAATAGAAAAGGCCACGTGACTCATCAAGACAGAAGCAAAGCCCAGCTGGAATTTGATGGTCGTAAAGAGGATCAGGAAGCTAGCCCCGATCATCACGTCAGGTGCCACCATAAGGATGTTATTGATGGACAAAAATGGTCCCTCAAACTTCTTCTTAGACTGATAAATGTAGATCGCTCCAAAGGTCCCAATTATAGTCGCAATCAAGGCTGACAAGAAGGCTAAGAGGAAGGTCTGTGAGAGGATCAACATGAGACGCGTATCCTCAAAGAGACTCTGGAAATGCTCCAAGGTAAAGCCTGTAAAAGCATTCATATCCCCGCCAGCATTAAAGGCATAGGCAATCAAGTAGAAGATTGGCAGATAAAGGAGAAGGAAAATCAATCCTAAATAGATACGTGAAATCTTTTTCATCGTTCACTCCTTTCTCTCGTTACCCACATGACTAAGAGCATAGCAAGGATCAAGACTACCCCAATGGTGGATCCCATTCCCCAGTTTTGCGTCGTAAGGAAGTGCTGCTCGATGGCAGTCCCCAGGGTAATTACCCGGTTTCCTCCGATCAAACGCGTCAACATGAAGAGACTCAAACTTGGAATAAAGACTGATTGGACACCGGAGCGAACCCCGTTCATAGACAATGGGAAGACAACTCGACGGAAGGTATCCCACTTGTTAGCTCCTAGGTCATAGCTAGCATTGATGAGGTTTGGATCCAAATCATCCAATACATTGAAGATAGGAAGGATCATAAAAGGCAACTCAATGTAACTAGCAACAAAGATGAAAGAAAAGTCCGTAAAAAGGATCTGTTGCGGACCGATTCCGATGAAGCTCAAGAATTGGTTAATAGATCCCCCTTGACCAAAAATCCCGATAAAGGCATAAGCCTTGAGCAAGAGGTTGACCCAGGTTGGAAGGACAATCAGCATGAGCCAGAGTTGGCGGTGCTTAAGCTGGGTCAAAAAATAAGCTGTCGGGTAAGAAATCAAAAGCGTCACAAAAGTAACGATCCCAGCATAGAGAATGGAGTTGAAGCTCATCTTGAGGTAGGTCCAATTCTGCGCTGTAAAAAAGGTTTGGTAGTTCTCTAAGGAACCTTGTCCTTGGACATTGACAAAGGATTGCCAAATAATCAAAACTACGGGAGCCAAGACAAAGAGGAGGATCCAGAGAAAGTAGGGAACCACAAAGAGGTTAGAGGTTGTTTTCTTCATCTCTTTCCTCCTCGATGGCATTGATCAATCCGGCTTCTTGCTCTTCCACTTCTACGTATTCTTCAATCCGAGCATCAAACTCTTCTTCCGTTTCATTGAGACGCATGACGTGGATATCTTCTGGCTCAAAGTCCAGACCGATTTCCTCACCCACGATAGCCTTACGGGTTGAGTGGATCATCCACTCATTGCCCAATTCATCATAGGCGATGATCTCATAGTGTACCCCACGGAACAGTTGGGTATCCACTTTTACCTGGAGCTTGCCTTCTTCAGGCAGTGTAATCTGCAAGTCTTCGGGACGAATCACGACTTCGACCGGTTCGTTTGGTCTCATCCCTCCATCGACTGACTCAAAACGTTTACCATTAAACTCTACTAAGTAGTCTTCAATCATGATCCCTGGAAGGATGTTGGATTCACCAATAAAGGTCGCAACAAAATGGTTAATGGGCTCATCGTAGATATCGACTGGCGTCCCTGACTGGACGATTTCTCCTTCGTTCATGACAAAGATCCAGTCACTCATAGCAAGTGCCTCTTCCTGGTCGTGTGTGACAAAAACAAAGGTAATACCCAAGCGTTGTTGCAATTCACGGAGCTCATACTGCATGTCAGTCCGTAACTTCAAGTCAAGGGCAGACAAGGGCTCATCCAAGAGGACTACTCGCGGTTCATTGATAATCGCCCGTGCAATGGCTACCCGCTGGCGCTGACCACCAGAAAGTTTCTGGATGGAACGCTTCTCAAAGCCTCCTAATTGCACCATCTTGAGGACTTCTGTCACTCGTCTCTCGATTTCAGCCTTGTCTACCTTCTTCAAACGAAGGGGGGAAGGCAACATTCTCAAACACATTCATATGTGGGAAAAGGGCGTAGGATTGGAAGACGGTATGGACGTCCCGTTTGTTGGTTGGTACATCATTGATCCGAACTCCATCCAAGAGGACATCCCCTGTCGAAGCATCTAGCAAACCGGCAATGATGTTCAAAATCGTCGATTTACCAGAACCTGAAGCACCGAGGAGGGTATAGAATTTCCCTTCTTCCAACTCAAAGTTGATGTCTTTGAGAACCACTGTATCACTGTCTTCAAATACTTTTGAGACATTTCTAAACTCAATAATTGGTTTTTTCAATTCACATAAATTCCTTCTTTTTCATGCGTTTCCTTCTGAGACCAACCAACTAGTCTCATAGGCTGACGAGCGAACCCGTCAGACCACCAACACCTCTCGGGGACTTATAAGACTGCCCCACCTATTTTCGGTATCGATAGGCACTCACCCCCCTTCTAAAGTAGGACGGGTCTACCCTAGAGTAGCCCCTATTCCATCTCGAACCGTTAATCTTTCCCAATAATACGGACTTCGCGCTCCAAGGTCACCCCAGCTGATTTTTCAACTGTCGCAATGACATGGGCAATCAAGTCTTCATAATCTTTGGCAGTACCATGATCGACATTAATCATAAAGCCGGCATGCTTTTCAGAAACCTCCACACCACCAATTCGATGCCCTTTCAATCCTGCTTCACTGATCAATTGACCCGCAAAGTGCCCGACTGGTCGTTTAAAGACCGAACCACAAGACGGATACTCAAGTGGTTGCTTAAGCTCACGCAAATGAGTTAGGCGAGCCATTTCTTGATCGATCTGATCATAATTACCAGGTGCTAAGGCAAACTTGGCAGAAATCACTACGTCACCAGTTTCTTGAATCTTGGAATGGCGATAGCCAAAAGCTAATTCTTCTGCTGTTAAGGTTTTAATTTCTCCTTCTGGCGTCAAGACCTTACATGATTGAAGAATATGGGCAATCTCACCGCCATAGGCACCAGCATTCATATAGACTGCTCCTCCGATGCTACCTGGAATACCACAAGCAAATTCAAAGCCTGTTAAGCTATGGTGTCGGGCTACATGAGTCACATCGATGAGCTTAGCTCCTGCCTCTGCTTCAATCACATAGCCATTGACCCGGATGTCATGGAAATGATCAAACATGATCACAAAACCTTCAATCCCACCGTCACGGACGATAATATTGGAAGAATTCCCCAAGACCATCCAAGGAATTTCCTGAGCATTAGCAAAGGTGACAATTCGTTTTAATTCATATTGATTGCGAGGGAAGGCTAAATAATCTGCCGCTCCTCCAACCTTGGTATAGGTATATTGTTTGAGTGGCTCATTGAACAAAATTTCAATACCAGCCAACTCCTCTTTGATTTGCTTTAGGATTTCCATCTCACAACTCTCTTCTATACGTTATCTTATCCATTATAACAAAAACCAGCTCACTTTTCGACTCAGAAGTAAAAAAACAGAAGCAGTCAAAGGACCGATTCTGTTTTAATTTTTTTAAACAATTGTTAATTTAATTAGCCAATCTTACGTGCAATGCCACGTGATTTTTGAGTAGACAAGGCTGAGCTAATCGCTCCCCATGCTCCAATACCCGTAAATACAGCCAGCAAGAGGAAGTTAATGAAATATTCTTGTGGAGCATCCCCATTTAAGACTGTCGCGTTAACCGCATCAAAAGAATCAGCGAAGCTCAATTCATATTCACTCATAAGATGTAGAGTATAGTCAAATTGGTGAACTAATACAATGGTCAACAACATCAGAACTGTTGAGATCACAGCACCTTTTTGCTAAATTTCTTTCCTAAGATCTCATAACCTTTGACAACGCAGACACCCAGAACCAAGCCAGCGATATAGGATACATAGCCCATACGAGCGATAAATAGTGCTACTGCCCCTCCAATAATGGCCCCAATAAAAGCTCCTACTGTTCCAATAAGAACATTTTCTTTCTGACTATTATACGAATCGGTTTCAATCTTTAGTTGAGTACTTAACTCTTTAAAGCATTCTTCGTTCATCAAGAAGAGGGAGTCATCGATTTGGTAGAGACCAACCAGTCCTTTTTCACCAGAGTAGCCACAAACAGTGTAGAATCCATTGGTTTGTAGGAATTGCAATATTTCTGTTAAGGCTTGACGAATGTTTTCAATTGTTTTTGCTTTAGTCATTCCAGCTTTAGCAGTGAAAGTTGTGACATATTGGTTGAGGCTGATGCTCTTCAAAACAGAAGAGTCTTTCACCATTTGATGCAATTGAGCAGCTGCTTCTTCTGCATCATCACGCGACACAGAAAGCGAAATGGTAAAAACATTTTTTGTGTCTGTTTCTCTCAGTAAGAAGAAATAGCCAGAGTTTTCCCCATAAATAGATGATGTTTCAGGATCATACTGGAATCCAAGTTCCGTAGCAAGTTGATGACGTTCAAAGTCTTTCATTAGAATTACAATCTCCTTTACAATTCTATCTATCTTTCGAATAATTGTTTATTATCCTAAAATAATTTGATAGACAAATGATTTATAGAACTATTTTATCATAGATAAATAAAATTAGATAGACTAATTTAGCCTATCTAATCATTTTTTTATTAAATCAAGATTCGCTGTTCTCTACCTTCACACCAGTTGTGTCAATATTTAAAGAGAAGACCTGACCATTTAAGCCCTTCGATTCTAAGTCTTTGGCAAAGGCTTCTGCATGTTCAACAGGGAGCAAGGTCATAATAGTTGGACCTGCACCAGAAAGGTAAGTGGCATAAGCATCGTGTTGATGTGCAACTTCTTTCACCTGAGGGAACTCTGCAACCAACTGTTGGCGGTAGCGTTCATGGAAGCGATCTGCTTCAATAGCTTTTCCTGCGACTCTTAAGTCTCCCTTAGCAAGGGCAGCAATGGCCACGTTTGCGATCGAACTAGCTGCAACAGCCTCCTTATAAGTCCATTCACTTGGAAGGACATTTCGGCTATCACTGGTCTTGAGTTCGTAATTCGGAACAAAGGCTACCAAGCACATTCAGGGAAGGGAAGGAGCAAATGATTGGTATGCTGATCCACATAGCTCGCTACGACCAGATTTCCAAAAATGGCTGGCGCTACGTTATCTGGATGGCCTTCGATTTTTGTCGCAATTTCTAGTTTATTTTCATCACTTAGGGATAATTTGCCCAGTTGATTGGCCAACTCAATCCCCGCTACAATGACAGAGCTAGAAGATCCCAAACCACGCGCCAAAGGAACTTCACTGGTCATCTTGAGACGATGAGGAGGCAAATCAGATGCAACTTGGGAGAGCGGTTTGAAGCAAGAGATTCTCTTCATTGCTTGGGATTTCCTCTCCCAAGTCATGTTCAATCCACCAGTTTTCTTGCGCTTCTAGCACATCAATGGTCAAATACTTAGAAACAGCGATTCCAACAGAATCAAATCCTGGACCGACATTGGCACTGGTCGCTGGTACTGTAATTCTCATCTTATTCTCCCAATACTTTAAAGGTATTCAACAAGGTAAAGTCAGCTTCAGCATCAATTTTCTCAATGATGTGGTGCAATTGTGTTTGATTCAATTGGTGAGTGATAATCACAACACGAGCCACAGAATCTTTAGCACCTGCTTGGAGAACCTGCTTAAAGGAAACATCTTCTTGGTTGAAAATTTGTGCCAACTTGAGCAATTGTCCCTTCATATCTGGAGTTTGAATAGAGAAGTAATAATCACTCTTCACATCTTCTGGTTTAGCCAATTGCACAGGACGGCTGTATTCGTTAAAGGCTTTTCCAATTGTTCCCTCATTGAGGCGACGAACAATGCGAATAATGTCAGCGACTACACTAGTGGCTGTTGGTTTTTGACCTGCACCAGGACCGTAGTACATAGACTCACCAATCCCGATCGATTCCACATAGACTGCATTCATGACACCATTCACGCCAGCTAGTGGGTGTGCTTTTGGTAAGAAGGTTGGAGTTACTTCTGCTGAGAGACCTGAAGGAGTTTCTTCGATAGATCCCACCAATTTGATTACATAGCCTAAACTTTGAGCCACAGCAACATCCTCAGGAGTAATGTTGCGGATCCCCTTATGACCTACTTGGTCAAACTGAACGTTCATCCCAAAAGCAAACTGGCTCAAAATCACCATTTTGTAGGCTGCATCAATCCCATCTACGTCATTGGTTGGGTCACTTTCCGCATAGCCCAACTCTTGAGCCTTAGCTAAAGCATCTTCATAAGACCAGCCCTCTTCGACCATCTTGGTCATCATAAAGTTGGAGGTTCCATTGACCACACCCAGGACGCGTGTCACCTTATCTGCAGCGAGAGAGTTAACCAAGGTCCGAAGAATTGGAATTCCACCAGCTACTGCTGCTTCATAATAGAGGGCAACGCTATGCTCTTTGGCGATCGCAATCAACTCAGCTCCATGAACCGCAAGCAAATCTTTATTAGCTGTTACGACATGTTTCCAGCTTGAAGAGCACGGGTAATAAAGGTCTTAGCTGGCTCAATTCGACCCATCAATTCAACAACGATGGCAATGTCTTTGTCTTCAATGATCTCATCAACATTGGTCACAAAGTTATAGTCATGACCTGCAGCTAATAAGCGGGCTTTCTCTTCTTCATCCTTGACAAGAACTTTAGCTACTTCAATTTCAGACTGAGCAGCTTGGCTGATCTTTTCATGGTTTTCTTTTAATAAAAATGGTACGCCACTGGCAACAGTACCAAATCCTAGTAAGGCAATTTTTACAGACATGTTGGTCTCCTTAAAAATCTAATATAGTCTATTATATCAAAAACTAGCCCCTTCTGACTAGTTCTATGGCCTTCTTCCTCTACAAGAACTCCACTTTCTCAGATTTAAATCTTCTCACTAAACGTACTAGCAAGCCATTCCTTCAAAAGTCAAGGAGATTTCCCAAAATTTTAGTCCATTTGTAACTTTGTCTTGAAGAGATTTCCTGCCCCTATGATATAATGATAATGAATTAGAAAGGGGTCTCTATGAATCACCGAAAAAGACGTGTCCCAAAGAAAATACGCTTACTACTTATTTTAAATGCTTTTCTCCTATCCTGCATCTTCGTTTTAGGCTTTCTTCTATTAAAACAAGCTGCTAGTACTCCCGTTGCTGACAAGCAAGAAACAAATACAAGTCAGACTGTGAATCAGCAAGGCTCCACCACTAAATGGGTAAAACAAGATCAACCTGTAAAAATTCCAATTCTCATGTACCACGCTGTTCACACGATGGCTCCTTCTGAAGAAGCCAATGCCAATCTCATCGTGGCACCAGAAACCTTTGAGAGTCATCTCAAAGCTCTTAAAGAAGCCGGCTACTATACCTTGACACCTGAGGAAGCCTATCGGGCACTCACTAAAAATGAACTACCTGAAGGGAGAAAAGTCGTTTGGTTGACCTTTGATGATGGAGTTGCAGACTTTTATACCATTGTCTATCCTCTCCTAAAAAAATACCAAATGACCGCAACCAACAATATCATTACTTCTTTCTCTGACGAAGAAAGACCCAGTGTTTTAACCTTCGATCAGATCAAAGAAATGAAAGCGCAAGGTATGACCTTTGAAAGTCATACGGTATCTCACCCAGACTTGGCTCAATCAGATAGCTCTCGTCAGGAATCTGAACTCGCGAATTCCAAACAAGTACTAGATAAGAAACTCCATCAAACCACTACCACCATTGTCTACCCTTCCGGTCGCTACTCTGATGTCACTATGGAACTAGCAGAAAAAAATGGCTACAAAATGGGCTTAACGACCAATAATGGACTAGCCAGTCTAGATGATGGCCTTTACTCACTAAATCGCCTGCGGATTTTACCGACTACGACAGCAAAAAACCTACTTGCAGAAATGCAAACCAATCCATAAACATGTAAAAAGCACGATTCCGAATGACTCGTGCTTTCTTTCTCCATAATGGAGGCTTTTATTTCGATTTGATGTAGTTCACACCATCTGCTTTCGGTGCAACCGACTTACCAAAGAAGGCTGCTAAGACAATGATGGTCAATACATACGGGGCAATACGGAGGTAAACTCCTGGAATATGGGCAAGGAAAGGAATCTGCGTAGATACAACTGCCAAGGCTTGTGAAAGTCCAAAGAATAGACTGGATAGCATGGCACCGATTGGGCTCCATTTACCAAAGATCATTGCCGCTAGGGCGATAAATCCTGGTCCCACAATGGTAGTTGCAGAGAAATTAACAGAAGCAGATTGCGCATACAAGGCACCCCCAACTCCTCCTAAAAATCCAGAGATAAGCACACCATAGTAACGCATGAGGTAAACATTAATCCCAAGGGTATCAGCAGCTTGTGGATGTTCACCAACTGAGCGAAGGCGAAGACCAAACTTCGTTTTAAACATAATAAACCAGGCTACAAATGAAAATCCAATCGCGACATATCCCATTAAGCTTGTGTTCTTGAAGAAGATATCTCCAATGACAGGGATATCAGACAAGATAGGAAAATCAAATTTACCAAATGACAAATCGATATTGTTGGTTTGGCCTTTTCCGTAAATGGCTTTTACCAAAAAGACAGCTAGGGCAGGAGCCAACAAGTTCAATACCGTACCACTCACCACATGGTCAGCACGGAAGTTAATAGTCGCTACCGCATGGATGGCGGAGAAAATGAGACCAACCAAACCACCTGCAAGAAGAGAAAGCCAGATTGTCATGCCTCCAAGAGAACTAGCAAAAGTCAAGTTAAACACGACTCCTGTGAAAGCTCCCATAACCATGATCCCTTCCAAACCGACATTAACGACACCAGCATGTTCGGAGTAGGCACCTCCGATACTAGTGAAAATGAGGGGAGCAGCATAGACCAGCATATTCGATACAAGAATCGTTAGTATAGCAACAATATTCATCCTTACTCTACTCCTTTCATTTGTTTTTTAGGCTTGATATATTTTTCGATAATATAGTGAGCACTTACAAAGAAGATGATCGAAGCTGTCACAATATTGACAAGTTCTGGTGGAATAGTCGCTGTGGTCATACCTGGTGCACCTGTTTGCAAGGTTCCAAGCAAGAAGGCCGCAAAGACAATCCCAATAGGAGAATTGCTAGCAAGCAGAGCCACTGCCATCCCATTAAATCCAACAGCCAAAGAACCAGCTTGAACATAAACGTTCTGGAAGGTACCAATCCCTTCTACAGCTCCACCGATTCCACAGAGGGCACCTGAAATCACCATAGAAAGAATGATGGTACGTTTAGCTGACATCCCTGCATAGTCTGAAGCATTCGGGTTAAGACCAACGGATCGGATCTCAAAACCAAGTGTTGTTTCTTAATAATGAACCAAATAACTGCAACAGCAATCAAGGCGATAAAGATACCGATATTCATCCGTGACTTAGTCAATTCCGTCAGAAAGCCTAAGCGATAACTTGCATTTGCCCCAACTGTAATACTGGATTCAGAATCGACCATGAACTTTTTAGGGAAGTTCCGGATAATTTCATTTCCAGCAAACAGTACGATGTAGTTCATCATAATGGTAACGATGACTTCACTCGTCCCTAAAAATGCTCGCAGAAGTCCTGGAATCAAACCAATGAGACCACCGGCAATTGCAGCTACAAGGACCGTCAAAGGAATCATTAGGATACGCGGAATATCTGGGAAGGACAAAGCAAACCATACTGCCGCAATCCAACCAGCTAAGGCTTGTCCTGGTAAGCCGACATTGAAAAATCCAGCTCGACTGGCTACCGCAAATCCGAGAGCGATCAAAATCAGCGGCCCCATAGTACGGAAAATTTCACCCACATTTTTAATGGAACCAAAAGCTGTCTTGAAGAGTTCTTCATAACCCCAAAGAGCATCATAACCAAAGATCCACATGATAATGGCTCCGAGGATGATTCCTAGGATTACAGAAATAAAAGGAATAGCAATTTGTCTTGTATTTTTATTCATTTGAAGCCTCCTTGATTTCTCCACCAGCCATAAGAATACCAAGCTCTTGTTTGTTGGTCTCAGATGGCTTCACAATACCTTGGATTTCCATCATGAATAACAGCAATCCGGTCGGATAGATTTAGAATTTCATCTAATTCGAAGCTGACAACGAGGACGGCTTTCCCTTTATCACGTTCACCAATCAAACGTTTATGGATGTACTCAATCGCACCAACATCCAAACCACGTGTCGGTTGGCTAACGATTAACAAATCTGGATTCCGATCAACTTCACGAGCAATAATGGCCTTTTGTTGATTTCCACCTGATAGAGCACTTGCTGGCACAATCTCGTTGGCTGCACGAACATCAAATTCTTCCATCAACTTGCGGGCATAGGAATTAATTTGATTGTAATTTAAGACACCGTTTTTGCTAAGTGGTTCTTTGTAGTAAGTTTGAAGTGCGATGTTTTCAGAAAGCATCATTTCGAGCACAAGACCATCACGATGACGATCTTCAGGCACGTGGCTGACATTCATTTCAGTAATCTTACGTGGGGAAAGGCCAACAACTTCTTGTCCCTTAATTTTGATACTACCTGATTTGACTTTACGGAGTCCGGTAATAGCCTGAATCAATTCACTCTGACCGTTCCCATCAATCCCTGCAATCCCGACAATTTCGCCTGCGCGAACATCAAGAGATAGCTCTTTGACCGCAGGAATACCACGGTTTTCATTCACGACTAAGTCAGAAATTGCAAGAACCACTTCTTTAGGCTGCGCTTCTTCTTTTTCTGTTACGAAAGAAACTGAGCGCCCAACCATCATTTCCGCCAAATCTTTATTGGTAGCACCTTCGATGCCAACAGTTTGAATAGATTTACCACGACGAATAACGGTGACACGGTCTGCAACGGCACGAATTTCATCTAGTTTATGAGTGATAAGGATGATAGATTTCCCTTCTTTAACAAGGGTTTTCATGATTTCCATCAACTCCAAAATTTCAGCAGGAGTTAGCACTGCTGTAGGCTCGTCGAAAATCAGAATATCAGCTCCGCGATAGAGTGTCTTCAAGATTTCTACACGTTGTTGAGCCCCAACAGAAATATCTTCAACTTTTGCTGTAGGATCCACAGCCAAGCCGTAGCGTTCTGACAACTCTAGAATATCTGCATTAGCTTTTTTCAAATCTAATACACCCTTGTTCGTTACTTCGCTACCAAGAATGATATTTTCTGCAACAGTGAAAGCTTCTACTAGCATGAAGTGCTGGTGAACCATTCCGATTCCTAGAGAAGCAGCCTTAGAAGGAGAATCTAGTTTTTCAGACTTCCCATTGACCACAATTTCTCCGCTTGTTGGTTCCAAAAGACCAGCCAACATATTCATCAGGGTTGATTTCCCAGCTCCATTTTCACCAAGAAGTGCATGAATTTCACCTTTACGCAATTCGAGGTTGATTTTGTCGTTTGCGACAAATTCACCAAAGATTTTGGTAATTTCACGCATCTCAATGACGTTTTCGTGTGCCATTCGAATATTCCTTTCTAGAAAACTATATTTTATTTCAGTAGGACCTGCTAAACGAGTTAGTAAGTTCTATTGAGACAAAATGTCTCAACACCTCATAAAAAAGCGACCCAAGAAGGATGGATCGCTTCTGGAAGGTTTTATTTCTCAGGTGCTTTTACACTACCATCGATAATTTGTTTTTTAGCATCTTCTACTGCTTTTTTAGCATCTTCAGAAAGATTAGAAGTTGTCAAATCAACACCACCATCTTTCAAACCAAATGTGATCACTTTTCCACCTGGGAATTTGCCATCAGCAGTTTGAGTTGCGATTTCTTGAACAGTTTTACCAACTTGTTTCAAAGTTGAAGCCAATACGAAGTTAGATTCTTTACCATCTTTTGAAGTGTATTTACCTTCGTCGACTTGGTCACGGTCTACACCAATAACCCAAACTTTTTCGTCTTCATTTTTCTTCTCGTTCAAGTCTTTAGCTTCCTTGAAGACACCAGCTCCTGTACCACCAGCAGCTTGGTAAATAACGTCAGCTCCTGCAGCGTATTGTGTCGCTGCAATAGTTCTTCCTTTTTCAGGGTTGTTGAAGTCTTCAGCATATTGTACGTCTACTGAAATGTCTTTGTTTACAGACTTCACGCCTGCTTCAAATCCTTTTTCAAAACGAGTGATAACTTCACCACGTGCTCCACCGATGAAACCAACTTTGTTAGTCTTAGTTGTTTTTGCAGCAGCAACCCCTGCAAGGTAAGCAGCTTCATTATCCGCAAAAACAGCAGATGCTACGTTCTTTTTATCTCCTACAACAGAGTCAATGATAACGTAGTTGATATCAGCATTTTCATCTGCAGCAGCTGTAACAGCTGGAGCAAGTTTGTAACCAACACCGTAAACTAATTTGTAGCCGTTTGTAGCAGCTTGGCTAAAGTTATTCGCAAAATCTGCTTCACTTGTAGATTGGAAATAAGTGAATCCGTTATCTTTAGAAAGACCGTTTTCTTTACCCCAAGCTTGTAGACCTTCCCATGCAGATTGGTTGAATGATTTATCATCAACACCACCTGTGTCAGTAACGATAGCAGCTTTTAAATCAGTTTTTGCATCTGAAGAATCTTTGCGAGACGCACGATTTCCACATGCAGCAAGTCCGATTGCAGCGACAGTTACTAGACCTAGGCCTAACCATTGTTTCTTGTTCATTTCTGAACCTCCTAAATAAGATATGCAACTAAGTTGCGGATTAATGAAAGGGTCAATAGACCGCCTTTACAGATGTTACTAGGTAAGATCTGTAAAGGAATATGGAAGCAATTCCTTGACCGTCATCACGACCGTCGATTTATCTTTGGCTACCAGAGTAACCGGTAGGTCTGGCTCGAAAAATTCAGCCATCACCTGGCGACAAGCACCACAGGGTGAAACTGGTTTTTCCGTCTGACCATAAATAATTAATTCCTTAAATGAACGCTCTCCTTCTGAAACAGCCTTAAAGATGGCTGTCCGCTCGCCACAATTGGTCAAGCCGAAGCTCGCATTTTCAATATTGACGCCTGTATAAATCTTCCCCTCATCTGTCACAAGAACAGCTCCAATTGGAAAATGAGAATAAGGTACATAAGCATTCTCACTTGTTTTTACAGCTAGGTCAATCAACTCAGTAGTCGCCATGGGCTATTTCTCCCTTCATGATGGCTACTCCAGAGGAAGTGCCGATTCGGTTAGCACCCGCTTGGATCATGGCTTGTGCATCCTCATAGCTACGAGTACCTCCAGATGCTTTCACTCCCATATCCGGTCCAACAACCTGGCGCATGAGGGCAACATCCTCAACAGTTGCTCCTCCAGTAGAGAAACCAGTTGAAGTTTTGACAAAGTCTGCTCCTGCCAATTTGGCAATCTGGCAAGCCACTACTTTTTCAGTTTCAGTTAACAAGCAGGTTTCGATTATCACTTTTACCAAGCGATCACCACTTGCATCTACAACAGCCTGAATGTCCTCTTCTACTAATGTCAGATTTTTTGATTTCAAGGCACCGATATTGATGACCATATCAATCTCATCGGCTCCATTTTGGATGGCATTTTGAGTTTCAAATGCTTTAACAGCTGGTGTATTTGCGCCAAGAGGGAAACCAATCACTGTACACACTTTTACATCTGAATCCCGAAGTCCTTCTGCAGCGAAGTTGACCCAGGTCGGTTGGACACAAACACTTGCAAAATCATATTCTTTCGCTTCTTCGATCAAAGCCTCGATTTGTTCTTGTTGTGCATCAGGTTTTAATAATGTGTGGTCAATATATTTGTTTAATTTCATTAATAAATCTCCCCCAAATGAATTACGAAACAATTTCAATAATTTCTGAAACGCTTACAACCTTGTCTAGTATTTTAACATTTTTTTGGAATTCTGCAATGGTTTTTTGACTAATTTCTAAATTTGTATAAATAGTTGCAACAAGGTCACCTTTTTGAACAGGATCCCCAACTTTCTTAGCAAAAACAATCCCTGTTTCATAATCTAAATCATCTGATTTGACTGCTCTGCCAGCCCCAAGACGCATAGCGAAGAGTCCGTGTTCCATCGCAGGCAAGGCTGCAATATAGCCATCCTCTTCTGCATAGACAGGCACTTGTTCTTTTACCTGAACTGGACGATAGAGATCGTCTAAATCTCCACCTTGAGCAAGGACCATTTCTTCAAACTTCTTCAGTGCTTTGCCGGCTGTCAGATGCTGCTTAATTTCTTCCAAGTTGGCCGTCACCCCACCAAGTTCCAGCATAATTTGAGCCAATTCACAAATGAAGTGAGTCACATCTTCTCTGCCTTTGCCTTGAAGAATATCTAAGGCTTCAAGAATTTCGAGACGGTTCCCGATGCTGGTTCCTAAAGGCTGGCTCATATCTGTCAAGACAGCAATGGTCTTACGACCAACAGCATTACCAAGATCTACCATGGTACGAGCCAGTTCACGCGCCTCTTCAATGGTCTTCATAAAGGCCCCTTCTCCAACGGTGACATCGAGAAGGATGGCATCCGCTCCAGCCGCAATCTTCTTACTCATGACCGAACTGGCAATCAATGGAATTGTATCAACCGTCGCTGTTACATCCCGAAGTGCATAGAGAAGCTTATCCGCCATGACCAATTGGTCCGACTGTCCAATGACAGAAAGGCCAATCTCTTGTACTTGTTTAATGAACTCTTCCTGGGTCCGCTCAATTTGGAATCCTTTAATGGATTCTAGCTTATCGATGGTCCCCCCTGTATGTCCAAGACCACGACCGCTCATCTTGGCAACTGGGACGCCAAAACTAGCCACTAGAGGTGCCAGTACAATTGTTACTTTGTCCCCTACACCACCTGTTGAGTGTTTGTCCACCTTGATGCCTTTAATAGCGGAAAGGTCGAATTGCTCCCCTGTCTCCACCATCTTCATGGTCAAATCTGAAATTTCTCGGGTCGTCATCCCCTTGAAATAAACCGCCATGGCAAAGGCAGCCATTTGATAATCAGGTACTGTTCCAGCCACATAGCCTTCGATCAACCAATGAATCTCATCTTTACTCAACTCAATGCCATCACGTTTTTTCTGAATGATATCTACAGCTCTCATGTGACTTTTTCACTCCTTAAAATATAATAACCCTTGTCTTTTTTGAGGATTTCACAGTTTCCAAAGACTTCTTCCATTTTGGCTTTCGCACTAGGAGCACCCTGCTTTTTCTGGATAACAATGGTTAAGTCTCCCCCAGGATTCAAATGGTCAAAACTCCCAGAAAGTACTTCATGGACTACCTTTTTTCCAGCCCGAATGGGAGGGTTACTGATAATATGATCAAAACTTCCCTCAACCTGATCATAAACATTGGATTGAAAGATAGTAGCTTCGACCTTATTTAAAGCCGCATTTCTTAGCTAGATCTAAAGCCCGTGTATTGACGTCTACCATAGTAGCATGGATCCCTTGGGCCTTGACCAATGAAAGCCCAAGTGGACCATACCCGCAACCAACATCCAAAACCGTCTCTCCTTGCTGGAAGGACAAACAAGATAAAAGGACCTGGCTACCAAAGTCGATCATTTTCTTACTAAAAACACCGGCATCCGTCAGAAATTTCATCCGCTCCCCTAAAAGAACCACCTGTAACTCATGGATATCATGTTGGGCATCTGGATGTTCGTCATAGTACATTTTACTCATATTAGCATTATAGCATAATTTAACCTATTTTTAAATCGTTTACAGAAGATCTTAAAACTGATATACTAAAGGTCACTATAGAGGAAAGGCTTGCAATGGATAAAGAATTTCTACACTTCGAAAAAATTAATCGACAAACTTGGCAAAATCTCCACCGGAAATCAACCCCTCCTCTGTCTGAAGAGGAATTGAATTCGATCAAGAGTTTTAATGACCTCATTAGTTTACAAGATGTGACAGACATTTATTTACCGCTGACACACTTAATCCAAATCTACAAAAAAGCGAAAGAAGATTTAGCATTTTCTAAAGGTATCTTCCTCCAACAGGAAAGTAAAAAACAGCCCTTCATTATCGGGATTTCAGGGAGCGTGGCTGTCGGCAAATCAACGACGAGTCGTCTCCTTCAAATCCTTCTTTCTCGGACCTTTTCTGATTCCACTGTTGAATTGGTCACCACCGATGGCTTCTTGTATCCCAACGCCACCTTGATTGAACAAAACATCCTCAATCGCAAGGGTTTCCCTGAAAGTTATGATATGGAGCTCCTTTTGGATTTCCTCAACCAACTCAAAAATGGTCAAAGCTATCAGATCCCTGTCTATTCTCATGAGATTTATGATATCGTCCCTGATCAAAAGCAAACCATCCAAGCTGCGGACTTTATTATCGTGGAAGGGATCAATGTCTTTCAGAATCCCCAAAACGATCGGCTCTATATGACAGACTTCTTTGACTTTTCCATCTATGTGGATGCTGAGGTTGCCAATATTGAGTCCTGGTATATCGATCGCTTTAAAAAGTTGTTAGACCGTGCGAAAGATGACCCAAGCAACTACTACCACCGCTTTACTAAGCAACCTGAAGAAGAAGTCCTCGCCTTCGCTCATCAGGTATGGGAGTCGATCAATCTCTTAAATCTAAAAGACTATATCGAGCCCACTCGTAACCGAGCCGAACTGATCCTGCACAAATCTGCCAACCATGAGATCGACGAAATCTATCTCAAGAGATAAGAGTTTTAAGACAAAATGATCTTTAAAAAAGTAGCGATTCGAAGAAAAATTAGTTTGGGCTTGTCAAAAGAAAAGTTTTCAGATATAATAAGAGAGTTAGATTATCATTGGAGGTGAAAAAATTGGCAAACATTAAATCAGCTATCAAACGCGCTGAATTGAACGTTAAACAAAACGAAAAAAACTCAGCTCAAAAATCAGCTATGCGTACTGCAATCAAAGCTTTTGAAGCAAACCCATCTGAAGAACTTTACCGCGCTGCTAGCTCAGCTATCGATAAAGCAGAAACTAAAGGTTTGATCCACAAGAACAAAGCTAGCCGTGATAAAGCACGTCTTGCAGCGAAACTTGGTTAATCAAGAACAGCATAAAAATCAAGCTCTCCGGAGCTTTTTTTGTTCCTAAAATTTTGAGAGGTGCTTATGAAAATCGTTATTATCGGCTATTCAGGATCTGGCAAGTCAACTTTGGCTGAAAACCTAGCCCGCTACTACTCCATCCCCAAGCTCCACATGGATACCCTTCAATTTCAACCGGGTTGGATAGACAGTGACCGAGATTTGATGGAGCAAGAGATGAAACAATTTCTCAGCAATCATAGAGACTGGGTCATTGATGGCAATTATTCTTGGTGTTGCTATGAGGAAAGAATGGAGCAGCCGACCAGATTATCTTTCTCAACTTCTCTCGTTGGAACTGTCTCTATAGAGGGTGGAAACGATACCGCAGTTATAGAGGCCGAGTCCGTGAGAGTATGGCAGCAGGCTGCCCTGAACGCTTTGACTGGGAATTCATCCGTTGGATTCTCTGGGACGGTCGCCAAGCCAGACAGGTCACACGCTATCAGACTATCGACCAAACCTATCCAGACAAATTTATCTCGCTCAAGAATCAAAAGGAACTGGACTGTTTTCTAGATAACGTAAAAAATGATCTACTGGAATCGAAGTAAACACTCGATCTAGTAGATCATTTTTCTTATTTTCTTTTCTTTTGAGGAAACAAGGGAAGACCTAAGGAAGCCATCTTCTCCGCCGGTACCTTCATGCCATCCTTGATCCATTTGGCCAGGACAGAGACAATGGCTGAGCTGAGGAAGGAATTCAAATAACTAGCTGGCCCTTGTGAGGATTTCTGACTTTTACTCCTCTTTTCAAGAAATTCATAAACGGCCTTGGTGAGCAGTTTCTCAAAATTATAATCGACGGCCAAGCTGATAATGCAGGCTTCCTTTTTGGCCTCTTTAAAGAGATAGACCCAAATCTGGTACAAATCGGTCTTAAAATTATAGCCTTCCAAAGACTTGGTAATCTTAGAAACAGTTGATTGGAAGATAGATTCCAGCAATTCTTCTTTTGACTCATAATTTCGGTAAAAAGCTGCTCGGGAAACCCCTGCTCTCTCCACTAACTCCGAAATGGTGATCTTTTTTAGGTCCTTTTTATCTAGCAATTGGAGCAAGGAAATCTCTAGGGATTCCCGTGTAATGGCATTACTTTCTTGGTTGGAGCGTTTCAAATTTTCTAAGGATTTTTCTGATATCTTTCTTTCTGCCATAACACTTACTTTCTATCTGTATCATCCGAATGTATCTGCTTTCAGAGAAAGCAACTTCATGATATAATTGTAAAAAAAGACTAACTACTTGTCAATGTACAATTTTTTACATTTTGAGGTAATAAAAATGACATGGAAAATTATTGCAGATTCTGGCTGTGATTACCGTACTTATGAAAGCGCTGCACCAGATACAAGCTTTGTTTCAGTTCCCCTTATCATTCAGATTGGTGAGACCATCTATACAGACGACGCTAATCTGGATACAGACAAAATGATGGAAGATATGTATGCAACGACTACTGCTTCCAAATCAGCTTGTCCCAGTCCTGATGACTATATGAGAGCCTTCGAGGGAGCTGACAATATTATCGTTGTTACCATCACTGGTACTTTGTCTGGTAGCCACAATAGTGCTCAAGTCGCTAAAAAACTTTATCAAGAAGAACATCCGACTACCAATATCCATGTGATTGATAGTTTATCAGCTGGAGGTGAAGTGGATCTACTCGTTCGCAAACTCCATCAATTAATCGCCCAGGACCTTGACTTTGATCAAGTGGTCGAAGTCATCACCAAATACCAAGAGAAAACCAAACTGATCTTTGTCCTTGCTAAGGTCGATAATTTGGTCAAATGGTCGTCTCAATAAAATTATCGGGACTGTTGTTGGCCTCTTAAATATCCGTATGGTCGGTCAAGCCAGCGATACAGGGACCCTTGAGCTTCTCCATAAAGCCCGTGGCCAAAAGAAAGCTATTTCCACTACTTTTGAAGAAATGCTCAAAGCTGGCTATAAAGGGGGACATATCACCATTGCTCACCGTCGCAACGAAAAATTCGTAGAACAACTCTCTGCCTTGGTCCATGAAAAATTCGCCAATGCGGATATCGAAGTCCTTCCGACCTCTGGTCTATGTAGCTTCTATGCTGAAGAAGGCGGCCTCTTAATCGGCTATGAAATCTAAATCAACATAAATTCAAAAGAGGCTGGGACAAAAGTCCTAGCCTCTCAATTGTCTTTGGATTGTCGAGCAAGACGCAGTGGTTGAGTGGGCTCTACTAAGCCGATTTCATCAACTTTTACAGCCCTACTTAACTGTGCGGAGGTGGGATGACGAAATCGAATTCTAACGAATGACCGATTTCTGTCCCACTCCCTTTTTTATTCACCAATTTCTTGGTTAAATTTGTAGAAAGTATTCTTATAAATAAGATAAGTCGCAAGAGTTCCAATACCCGCGATGAGAAGATAAATCACACTAGCAAGCAAGGTGGTGAAAGCCACAGCGGATAGATAGAAAGTAAAGCCTATCAGGACGAGCATAACGATAATAAAGACAAATATCAACAATCCTCTCAAGGCAGCATTTCCTCTATTACGGTTCATCAGATCCGTTACAGTCGACCAATTGGTCGTTAAGAGCTTGTAGTCTCGTCGAAAAGCGATCACACTCAAACTCAAACTGGTCAAACCAAATCAAAAGCATAGCTAGAAGAGAGAGGGGATGGACCCCAAAGTAGCTGGACACCCCTACTAATAGCACAATCGGCAAAGCAGACTGAACGGAAAAGAGAATCCAAAACTTCTTCAAACAATAGCGTTTAAAATCAATCGGAAGGGCACGAAGATAAGCGAAATTTTCCCGCTCCAAGGAGATTCCGATACTGGTCAAGCTTTCTACAGAGTTGAAAACTCCGATCATGAAAGCGATAAGAGATAAGGGAAGTAAATATTGGGGCGTGAGGTAGTTTTCAATTTGAAGGGAAGCTCGCGATGCCCCTAAAAACAAGCCAAATGTGAAAAGATACGGAAAGATCGCCATCATAAAGATAACCTGTGTCAGCAAGGTACCATCGCTCAGAAGCCGTTTATGATAGGAAACGGTAAAGCGATGGAAGGCTTTCTGATCTCCCACCTTCATCTGACTCACCCGCTCCTTGACCGCATGGCTAGAAGAGACCTCAAGGGCAGCATCATAAAAATGAGGCAAGACCTGACTTTTGACCAGTAAAATGAGGACTGCTAAAACCAGAACCCAAGCCAACATCCCAAGCAGAGGACCTGAATCCAAAGGATTCAAGATAAAGGTATGAAAGACCTCTATCGGAGGGAAAATACTCGGTTGAGTAACCAGATCACCAGCCACCGAATGCTCTGACTGGAGCATATTGATATAGAGATAAGCTCCAATGGAAAGGAGACTACTCAAGCCAATGATAAGGTTCGACACCAAACTCGTATGCTTCTTAAAGATAGCTGATTTGGTAATCAGGTGGGATAAGAACAAGGTGCCCAAGAAGAGGATGGAGAGGAGAATCATGGCACAAAGAAGGCCAAGAAAGAGCCCCACTAGGATATTTCCCCCTGCTTGGATAGGCAGAATGATGAAATAACTGATCATAGGAAGCAGGGCCATCAAGAGCACTAAAATGACTGAAATACTCTTTCCTGCAATGACTTCTGCATCCGAAAGCATAGGGACGGTAAAATTGCAAATCCTTGCTCTCGTAAAAGACATTGTAAAAACTCATCAAGCCCTGGGAAATCGTCAAGAGCCCAAAGAGCGTAATCATATTGACAAAGGGACCAGGGCTAGAGACGAAATCATTGGCACTCGAGAGAATCCCAAAAAGGAAAAGATAAAGGAGACCAATAAAAATATAGGTCCGAATGGACTGGGCGGAAACATTCACCTTCCTAGTCGGATTCTTTTCCTGCTTCTTACGAAATTTCGCTAATTGTGCTGGCTGAGTTGCATAGATGATATTGACATCCACTAGGCGACGAACCATCTTAAGACGCATCTGGACTCACCTCTTCTCTTCGACCAGCCAGTCCAAGATAGATGGACTCTAGGCTTTGTTCTGGATGTTGCCCCTTCAGTTCCTCGATGGTCCCATAAAAGATGAGGTTCCCCTTCTTCAGGATGGCAATCTTATCACAGAGTTGCTCTGCCACTTCGAGGACATGGGTTGAAAAGATAACGGTATTCCCCTTATCAGCATGTTCCCGCATCATCTGTTTCAGGTCGTAGGAGGCTTGTGGATCCAAACCAGTCATCGGCTCATCTAGAACCCAGATGTCTGGATCAGATAGGAGAGCTCCGATAACAAAGACCTTCTGGCGCATCCCATGAGAGAAAGACTCAATGACCTCATATCGATGACTTGTAAAGTCAAAAAGGTTGAGCAAATGTTCCAAACGCTCATCACATTCCTGCTGGCTCATATCATAGGAAGTGGCAACCAACTCCCAAAATTCATTGGCTGTCAAACGTAGAAAGAGATCTGGCGAATCGGCTACGTAACCAATTTTCTTTTTGATTTCTAATCGATTGCTGTAGAGATCCTTCCCATCGACTAGAATGCTGCCTGTCGTCGGTGTGATGACACTGACCAAGCTCTTAATGGTCGTTGATTTTCCGGCACCATTATGGCCAATCAAGCCGACAATTTGCCCATCTTCAATGGTCAAATTCAAGTGGTTCAAAGCCAGATGCCCATCGTAATCTTTTGTGACTCCTTGAAATTCAATCATAGATTCTCCTTCTTCTATCCCACTTCCCTGATGAAAGAAACGGTTTACTTGTTTTGCCAATATTTTATTCCATTTTTCCTCTTTTGTCAATGGAAAACTCAAGTATTAAAGTAATTCATCAAAGCGGTAAAGAAGGCCAAATAGATAACTAGGAATGGTATCTAGGAGGTCCTCCGTAAAGACCCGCTCCCCTCTTTGGTGGAGTTCCTTGCCCCAAGGCCCTAAATTGACCGCAGGCACTTGAATCTGTGCAATGTTTGCAAGATCCAACTCGTAAACTTGAGAGGGGATAGCTAAACTATCCAATACGACTTGATAGCTTTCTAGCTCTCTCTCCAAGGCACAATAACTGGTGTCGCAAATGCCCATGAAGTACTCTTCCACCTTCAGTGACAAGCCCCTGCTTGCTAAATAGTAGCGATAATCATCTATTAGGTTATCAATTTTTAGACTGGTATTCGGTAAAGACCGACAATTCATAGAAGGGTAATAAGGTGGAGCAAAGCCAATAACCACCAGAGGATTTTTCTCACTCAAAAACTCTAAGAAACTTTGAATCTGCTGGATGGCAATGGTCTGATAGCTGACTCCTGATAAGAAATCTTGATAGGCTCTTTGCTCACACTGCTCTTGAAAGCTTAAAAATCCTTCCTTCTTTTGGCAACGATCCAGCAATTCTTGATAGCTGATGACTCTTGGCTGAGAGATCACATGTTCTTGCCCTGCTTGGTCCTGAAGGGACAGGTATTTGACATAAAATTGATCAACCGCTTCCTGGCTCAACTCTTTGATGCGTTGCAACAATTCTTGAGGGGTCTTTTTCAGATGCAGAACGCTGAAATAGCCGGCAGCATGGAGGACAGTCGACACATCATATTGATCCTTTAAATCCCTCAGATAAGACCAAGAAGGAAGGGGAGACCGCTCACCCAGAGCATGATCAGATAAGTCTGGGTGAAGGTCCAATTTTGATGCAACTGCTATTAGGAAGAGAGAGGGCATTGATTCCCTTTAGAGGCTCTTTCATATGAGACAAAACTCCTTGGGCAACAACGACTGGCATCAGCTTGCCAACCGTTCCGATATGAAGAACTTTCTCCTTGTCACTCCCTGCTTCAAAGGGCTCTGAATCCACTGCTAACACATAGTCCAAGTCAAACTCATCTTTTAACTGACAGAGTAGACCCAAGGCTCCTCTCATCCCACGTGAATAAGACTCCTCATCTCCCACAGATAGATAAAGCAAATTAACCTGACCCCCAACTAGATCTGAGGCATAGGCTTCTAGGACTCCTAGCTGGAGTGCTAAGGCCGCCTTCATGTCACAAGAACCTCGTCCGAATTGCCATTGGCCAGAATTTAGATCCTTCTGCATTTCTGATCGAAAATCGAGGTCCTTTAAGGCTTGAACCAGTGCCTCCGAATCCAAAGCTATAGGTGCGAGGGGACCGTAATCTTCTAGATCTACCGTATCGTGGTGGTGAAAAAGAATCACTGTCTTTTTCTTTCCCTTATCGACTAAAGCCCAGTTGACACTCCGATGGAGATGGTCATTGGAAAGAGGGTAGCGACCAAAGTGATGGGGGTGAGTCTGGAAATATGGAATAGCCCCAATTCGTTGGTCTAAATAATCCTCAATGACGCGTTCACTTTCGGTATTGGTAAAGCTAGGTATGGACATTGCCTCTTGAAAAAATGTGGCAATTTGTTCTTGGAAATCTTCTATGGATTTCAATGGAGGCCTCCTTTTAATGATAATAGCTATCTCTCCTAGAAAGAGTCTATATTACCTCTATTCTAGGACCTTCAACCTGCTTTCAAACAGGATCACAACTAAACTTACAGCAGGGAAAGCTCTCTGGACTTTCCTTCCTGTAAATCAATTGATAGAGACACTTCTTCAACCTGCAGGGTCTTCTAAGACAGATTGAGCGAACTTGAATAAAAATAAAAAAATAGTTCCTATTCATGGGGCCAAATCCCTCTCTCTGATCCATACAAGACCTATCTTATTAACCATTTATACACTATGAAATAAAGACAGCGCTTTCGAGAGCATAAACCTTTGCCCTATCCTTTCATTTTTGGTAAAATAAGGCATTAATTCACGAAAGATGAGAAACAAATGGAAAATCAAACCTTAATGCAATATTTTGAATGGTACTTACCTTCGGATGGTCAACACTGGTCCCGCTTAGCTGCAGATGCTCCTCACCTAGCAGACTTGGGTATTCGTAAAATTTGGATGCCTCCTGCTTTTAAAGCCACTTCTGCCAATGATGTCGGCTACGGCGTCTATGACCTCTTTGACCTTGGAGAATTCGACCAAAAAGGGACTGTTCGGACCAAATATGGTTTCAAAGAGGACTACTTGCAAGCCATCCAAGCCTTAAAAGAAGCTGGAATCCAACCCATGGCCGATGTCGTTCTCAACCATAAAGCAGCTGCCGACGGTTTAGAAACATTTGAAGTGGTCGAAGTGGACCCTAACGATCGGACCATCGTCTTGACAGAGCCTTTTACGATCAAAGGTTGGACAAAATTTACCTTTGATGGTCGAAATGGGGCCTACAATGACTTCCACTGGCATTGGTACCACTTTACTGGTACCGATTACGATGCTTCCCGCAATAAGAGTGGGATTTACCAGATTCAAGGGGAAAACAAAGGTTGGGCACAAGACTACCTCGTTGATAGTGAGAACGGAAACTACGATTACCTCATGTACGCCGATATCGACTTTAAACACCCCGAAGTGATCGAAAACCTCAATCAATGGGCAGAATGGTTTATTGAAACAACTGGGGTTCAAGGCTTTCGTCTAGACGCTGTTAAACACATCGACTCCTTCTTCATGAAGAACTTCATCCAACAAATTACGGACAAATATGGAGAAGATTTCTATGTATTTGGTGAGTTTTGGAATGGGGATGAACAAAGCAACAATGACTACCTAGCCAGCATTGACTACAAGTTTGACTTAGTGGACGTTGCCCTCCACCAAAATCTCTTTAGAGCTAGCCAAGAAGGGGAAAACTTTGATTTAACGACTATTTTCAATGGTACACTTGCAAGTAATCATCCAGAAAGTGCGGTAACCTTTGTCGATAATCACGATACCCAAAGAGGACAAGCCCTTGAGTCCACAGTTGGTGAATGGTTCAAGCCTGCTGCTTACGCCCTCATTCTCCTCCGCGAGGCCGGACTTCCATGTGTCTTTTATGGAGACTACTACGGGATTTCAGGTGAGTTTGCCCAGCAAGATTTCCAAGCGGAGCTTGATCAACTCCTTCGTATCCGCAAAGACTTAGCCTACGGTGAACAAAGAGACTACTTTGACGATCCTAACTGTATTGGTTGGACGCGGTCTGGAACTGAAGAGACTGCTCCTATCGCCTGCGTTATTTCAAATGCTGCTTCATCCGCAAAACGGATGGAAATCGGCCAAGTCTATGCAGGACAGACTTACTACGACGCTTTAGGAAATTACCAAGATACCATCCAAATTGAAGAAGACGGTTGGGCTGATTTCCCAGTCTCAGACCGCTCCGTCAGCGTATGGGTTTTGGCAGACTAACTAGAAAACTAAATCGAGTAAAGAGGCTGGGACAAAAGTTCTAGCCTTTCAATTGTCTTTGGATTGTCGAGCAAGACGCAGTGGTTGAGTGGGACGACGAAATCGAATTCTAACGAATGACCGATTTCTGTCCCACTCTCTTTCTTATATTTTATAGCAAACTACAGGTTCATTCTAACACCTTAGGAAAGCGCTGTCAATTCTTTATCTGATTCTGTTAACAACTTCATGAAAGAAAAAACTCGCTCACTTCCTCAGTTGGAAATGAACGAGTTTAATCATCTAAGAAGCAAGGGCTTCTTTTTTGTTAGCTTAATTCTGCAACAATCGCTTTGAGTTGTTCTTTGGTATGAACACCAGCAACTTGTTTCACCACTTGACCATCTTTCTTGAATAAGAGAGTCGGGATGGACATGATGCCGAAGTTGCGAGCAGTGTTTGGATTTTCATCCACATCCATCTTAAAGATTTTCAAGTCATCTTCATGGATTTCTTCTGCCAGCTGTTCTAAGATTGGTGCCTGCATCCGGCAAGGACCACACCAAGTTGCCCAGAAGTCGACCAAGACCAAACCTTGGCTAGTTTCTTGTTCAAATGTTGCATCTGTTAGTACGTGTACCATAGTTCCTCCTTTGATCAGTGATTGTCACTAATCTCTCATTGATAGTTCTATTCTACACCAAAATTGAAGTTTTTAGAAATATTTGCTACGTTCCTCAGCCTTGGTTCTCCTCTTTCTTTTTCTTCCAGAAAAGAAGGCTAGACAAGAAGAGGGTACCTAAACCATAGAATCCCATCCATTCCTCTGCGCTACCTGTTTGAGGAAGCTGACCTGCTTTTTCTTGTGCTGGAGTTGCTTCTTTAACCGTCTCAGAGACAAATCTTTGTCCATAAGCAACAGATAGAGCCTCTGGTTTTGCAATTTCTTTCTCAGCTGATTTGACGAGAGGAAGAAGACTTGGACTAGCAGGAATTTCTGGTTTTCCATATCTTTCAGGCTCTGGAAGGACTGGCAGATGGTATTCTTCGATTGAATGAATTGCCGGTTCTACCAATTTTGCTCCTTTTATCTCAGGAAGGGCAGCATATGCTGTATCAGCCGCGTTCGGAAGATAAGAGGCTACCTGCGAACGAGTCCCTTCTACGATCGGAATAGTCGCACGGATCGAATCTGTCTTGAAGGTCACTTCATAAGGATTCTCAACAGTTAAGTCTGATGGATCATAAGTATTGAAGACTAGGGCGAGCTTGTGTCCTTTTTAACCGTATAAAGGTTTGGTTGGAGATGGACCGTATAGTCGTGGAATTCTCCAATTTTTGGTTCGATGCTATTTCTTGAGCTAGCTGAATCATAGCCAGACTCAGGGTTGGCCAGGTTGATCCAACCTTTTGCGATGACCTTATACTTGGTCTTGATGGTTTCGAATTCAGCCACAGAAAGGTTGCTTAAATTGCTACCCATCCAGAAGCCATCTGCTTTTTTATCCGCCTTAACCCCACCGTTGCCGACCACATCAAATTCTTCATCCGATACGTCGACTAAAAGAGCATTGATTTGGAAGTTCTTTCCTTTCCCCTTAGCAAGGGCTGCCTTGAAGTGTACAGGGATATGTCCTTTGATAGTGGTGTCTTCTGTCACTTCCGATACGAAGGTCATGTTGGCTTTTGAAGAACCTCGGCTCACGGTTTCGTCGCGCTTAGCAACTTCGACACCAGCTCCAGCATAATCGCTCGAAATCGTTTCTTCCAAGCGTTTCGACTGCGCATTGAGGAAGAGGCGCTGCGTGGTCTTCCAATTATCATACGTGGTCCACTTGCTTGGGTCATAGTTATTTTGCGCCAAGACAGCTGGTAGATTTTTCGACCTGATTCTCCACTCCATATAGGTAATGGGTCAACCAGGTATTGAGCAGGTCATAGAAATCTTGTCCATTAGCCTGAATACCATAACCACGGGACATAGCTGCTGGATAGACGTGGTCTCCTTGGTGGAGATAGAGTTTGACATCCTGCCCTGCTTTCTTAAGGGCATCGTACATGAGTTCAAAATGCTTGGTTTTGACATTGTCATCATTTAAACCATGAACCAGAAGGGCACTGGTCTTTAATTTTTCAGGATTGAGGGTATAATCCCGTTCCTTCCAGACATCGCTGTAATTGCGTTCATGTGCATTTTGATCCTTATTGAGCTGGTTGATGTAGTTGGCATAATTTTGCCAAATACCAGCCCAGTCAGCTTCATCCAAGATCCGAGTCCCTACGTAGAGGGACAACCAAGAAAGGTCACTGTATGGTGGGTTGCCATAGGCTGTTCCTTGACTGTTAAAATAGTCATACCAAGAAGCGATCCCAGCAGCTGGTACGATGGTCTTCAAACCTTCGACTCCTGTCGCTGCGACACCAAAGGTCGTGGTTCCAGCCCAGGATAGACCGGTCATGGCGACATTTCCTGTAGCCCAATCTGCCTTGATTTCGACATTGCTAGTCTTGTCTGTGTAGGCCTTGCGCTTGCCATTGACCCACTCGATAATATTCTTGAAGGCATTGATTTCGAGATCAGACCCTGTCGTATTGAACCCTTCTGATCCCTTGGTTCCTAGACCAGCACTGGAGATAAAGGCATAGCCTCTGACCAAGAAATAGTCATACCAGTTTAAGTTTTCGTAGTCATAGATATACTCGTAGGGACTATAGTAATACCAATCAGAAGCCTTGGCTTTCTTGGCTGCTTCGACTGTCGAAGAGCTTCCGACTGCCTGGCGTTTAGCTGGTTGCTCCCGCAATTTCTTCATATCGTAAGAGCCATCTGTCGGCAAGCCCAAGCTTTCAAGGGTCACAGAGTTCTCATCCAAGGTTCCTGCTACATATGGACGCGCTTCGAGAATGGTCGCCGCCTTAAAGTCTCCCCTGGCCACAGCCTTAGGTAACTGCACAATGGCCTTGACTAAGTCAGGCTTGCCATCCCCATCTGTATCGTAATCGGTCTCTACATAGACTGGGAAGCGAACAATTTCGCTATCCTCATAGTGATAGTCTTCATCTGCTTTTTCCCCTGTAGTATAAGGGAAGATGGGTTGAGCCCGCCCATTCAAAAAGAGAGGAGCTTTCTTTTCAGAGCGATAGGCATCATAGAGCTTCTTGGCAATGCTGTACATATTAGTCAGCTCTTCTTGACTGACCTTACGATTCAAGTCTTCTTGAGTGCTAATCATTCCTAAACTCTTAGCAAATCGTTCCCGATCTGCGGTCGATTGACCAGCCTGCTTGGGATCCTTCGCAGCCCACTGAAGCAATTCATCAACGGCATCTTGAACGGTTAATTCCTTGTCCTTAAGGTCACTATTTACCAAGTTGCCTGTATAAGAAGTTAAGGCTTGTCCTGTTGCTGAAGAAGCTGCTCCTGTCGAAACTACAGGGCTAGCTTGGTCACCTGTTCCCTGAGGCGCCTGTGGGATGTTTGTTTTTTCAACAATCGTAAGAGCCTTGTCTTGACCAACTTGCTTGTCGACCCTCTCTGTCTCTGCCGGATCCTTTGGATTCGCTATCACTGGTTCAGAAGTCGCAACTTCATTTTTTTGATCCACACTTGGGACTGATGCAGTCTGATCCGCTTGAGATTGGGAAGCTGCTCCTTCAGAAGTTACAGGCTCAGGAGCCACCTGAGTCACGACTTCTTTCGTTGGAGAAAGCTCTGGTAGATTCTCATCTGCTGCCACCACTTGATTTAAGATAAAGGGAGCTAGCAGGAGGCTAGAAGCCACCATCGACACCATTGTTTTCTTTCATAAAAGAGACCTCGCTATTTTGTAATCAATACAGCTATTATACTATGTAAGCGCTTTTATATCAAATTCTTTTTAACAAAAAAATCGAGGCGAACTGCCTCGATTAATTCATGCTTATTTCACATGGTTTTTTAATTCTTCTTGAGCTTTTTGGTTAGACTCTGCTTGCTCTTTCTTCCATTTTTCGAGAGCTTTGTTGTAGTCTTCAGTAGTAACAGCCTTGTCTTGAAGTTCCATACCTTTATAGACAACGTTGTCTTTCCCTTTACCACCGGTCCAGCCAAATGGTGCTGAGAATGGTACAACACGAGTCAAGAATGGACGACCAGTCTTAGATGTTGTTGGGATGACCAAAGCACTATCTGTCAACCAAGCTTGAGCTGCAGCATATTTCTCATAACGTTTGTTAAGGTCTTGTGTTTCAGCTCCTGCTTCTGTTACCATCTTCTCAAAGTCGTAGAGACCAACTTTCTTAGCTGCCTCGTTGTTTTCGCTTGGGTCAAATCCAAGGAAGGTACGAGTGTTTTCACCAGAAGATGCTTTCAAGATATCAAGGTAAGTTGATGGGTCTTGATAGTCAGGGCTCCATCCAACGTTATCTGAGATATCCCAGTCTTCGTCTTCTGCCTTAGCAGCAAAGAGCGTTACGTTCAAGAGGTCTTCTTTGGATACCATATGGATGTCGACAACGACGTTTTCTTTTCCAAGCGTACTTTCAACTGATTGTTTGAAGGATTGAGCACGTTGAACCTTAGATTGAGTCGTTTGGTCTACTGGCATATCCAAGTGGATTGGGAATTTCACACCATCTGCTTCAAGTGCAGATTTAGCTTTCGCAAACTCTTCTTTGGCTTGTTTGCGTTGTAAAGACCATTTTGACCATCGTCAAGATTTGCATCTTTCCACTCGTCTCCATAAGTCACCAACTCAGATTTAACCATCTCACCGAAGCTCTTACCATCTGCTTGAACGAATGTAGGTGGGATGTACAAGTTACGGATCAGTTTGCTTGCTCCATCTTTACCATTTGCTTGGGCAGCATAGGCTTCACGGTCAAAGGCAAAGCTGATCGCTTGACGGAAGTCTTTGTTCAAAAGAGCTTTCTTAGTAGATGATTTTTCTTCATCAGTTGTTTTTGATGTGTACTTGTATGACTGACGATCGATGTTGACACCGATAACGAAGGTGCTGGCATCTTGTGGAGTGTAGATGATTTCATCTTTAAACTTCTTAGCTTGGTCAGTAAATCCAGGTCCAGTTGGGAACAATTTAGCAAGGCTAAGAGCGTTGTCCTCAAATGAGTTGGCCAATTTACTTTGGTCTTGACCATCATAGTATTCTAGCTTAACGTCTGTGATGTGAACATTGTCTTTATCCCAGTAGTTTCATTCTTGCTCATCTCGATAGATGATTTAGAAGTGAAGCTCTTCAAGATGTAAGGACCATTGTAAAGAAGAGAGCTAGTGTCACTTGCTTGGGCAAATTTATCCCCTTTAGATTCTACGAATTTCTCGTTGATAGGGAACGTGATTCCAAGAGTCAACTTAGAATTCCAGAAAGGCTCTGCCTGGTTCAAAGTGATTTGAAGGGTATGATCATCGACTGCTTTAATGCCAACATTTGAGAAATCAGAGGTCTTTCCTTCAACATAATCATTCAAGCCCTTGATGGAATTTTGAATGATGTAGAGCATTTCAGACTTGTGGTCAGCGGCATATTTGATACCTGCAACGAAGTCATCAGCTGTCACGTCCGCATACTCTTCCCCTTCTGAATCATACCATTTAGCATCATCACGAAGTTTGTAAGTATAAGTCAAGCCATCTTCTGAAACTGTCCAATCTTTAGCAAGTGAAGGAATCAAATTTCCATACTTGTCGTTTTCAAACAATCCATCAATCAAGTTTCCTGTGATTTCGTGGGTTGCAGCTTTACCAGATGTGATGTAGTTCAAGTTTTCAGGTTCTGTCTCATAGACGTATGAGAATTTTTGACCTGCTTCACTTGATTTTGAGCTAGAGCTAGATGATTTAGAACCACCAGAACATGCTGCAAGAATACCTGCTGAAAGAAGAGCTACTCCTGCAAGAGCAATGACATTTCTTTTTTTCATTGTTTACTCCTAATAAATTTAAGGTTGTCCTAAGATTATACCACAAAGATTTTCAGAAGAGAAGTAATTTTCTGAAAATTTATTAAATTTTGTAATTTTTCTTATCCTTAGCATTTATTAAAGTGGGAACCATAGTCTACAAAGTCCTTGACATCGCTGGTTTTGCCCTCATGAAGGTCCCGAACAATTTTCGATCCGACGATGACACCATCAGATACCTGATTAAAGCGGTCGATATCTTCCTTAGTGGAGACTCCAAAGCCTGTCAGTACTGGAATAGCGGCCAAGTCTCTCAAGGTCGCCAAGTGCTGATCCAAGTCATCCCGGTAGTCGCCCATTTTTCCAGTCACCCCATTGATGGCCACCGCATAGATAAAGCCTTCTGCTTCTTGGATCAAAGTCTTCTGGCGTTCGATGCCAGTGGTCAAGCTAACCAAGGGAACGAGGGCAATATCACTCTCTTTCAAGTAAGGTGCTATCATATCCGCATGTTCATTTGGCAGATCCGGAATGATCAAACCTTTGACTGAAGTAGAGGCTAACTCTTTTATAAAGGCTTCTATCCCATATTGGTAGACCGGATTGATATAGGTCATGATGACTAGGGGAATCTTGGTCTCTTGTTCTTGGAGTTTTTCACAATAGCTGTTAAGGTCACGCCCTTCGCTAAACTGCGTTGCCCAGCCATTTCGATGACTGGCCCATCCGCTACAGGATCCGACCAAGGAATCCCAACTTCAATAGCTGATGCTCCACTTTCTTCCAAGAGCTGGATGGTATCAAATAGGCCATCCAATCCCTGCTCGTGATCCCCCGCCATAATGTAAGGCACGAAGATCCCACGCTTACCATCTTTGATGGCTTGTAAATGCTCTGTTAGTGTTTTTGTCATTTCTACTTCCCTTCTGCTTCAAACCGTTCTTTGACCTGCATGACATCCTTGTCTCCACGACCAGATAGGCAGACGATGATCGTTTGGTCTGGAGTCATTTCTGCTGCGACTTTTTGCGCTAGAGCGATAGCATGACTGGACTCCAAGGCTGGAATAATCCCTTCCAAACGAGAAAGCAACTGAAATCCTTCTAGGGCTTCTTCATCCGTGATCGCATCATAGGTTGCCCGGCCAATTTCATTGAAATAGCAATGCTCTGGACCCACACCAGGATAATCCAAACCAGCAGAGATGGAGAAAGCTTCCATGATCTGTCCATGGGCATCCTGAAGCACTTCCATCAAGGCTCCATGAAGGATTCCTGGACGACCTTTGGCAAAGGTAGCTGCGTGTTTGTCCGTATCTAAACCAAGACCGGATGCTTCTGCTCCGTACATGGCTACAGATTCGTCTTCTACGAATGGGTAGAACATGCCAATAGCATTGGAACCTCCACCGATACAAGCTAGGACCGCGTCAGGAAGCTTTCCACCTGAGACCTCTGCAAACTGACGTTTCGCTTCCTTACCAATAACAGATTGAAAATCTCGAACAATCTCTGGGAAGGGAGCTGGTCCGAGGGCAGATCCCATGATGTAATGGGTATCATCAATCCCAGCTACCCATGCACGAAGGGCCGCATTGACCGCATCTTTCAGCACGCGCGATCCGTCTGTTACACTATGAACTTTTGCTCCCAAGAGCTCCATCCGAAAGACATTGAGGGCTTGGCGTTTGACATCTTCCTCCCCCATGTAGATGGTACACTCCATCTCGAAGAGAGCCGCAGCCGTCGCAGTCGCTACCCCGTGTTGACCAGCCCCTGTCTCCGCGATAATCTTCTTCTTGCCCATCCGTTTAGCCAGCAAGACCTGCCCAAGGGCATTGTTAATCTTGTGAGCCCCTGTGTGGTTGAGGTCTTCCCGTTTCAGGTAGATTTGTGCTCCACCGATGTGCTTGGAAAGACTTTTTGCATGGTAAAGTGAAGTCTCCCGACCTACATAATTCTTGAGCAAGTCATCCAATTCCGCTTGAAGCTTGGATCTGCTTTGGCTTCCCTATAAGCCTTATCGAGTTCAATCACGGCTGTCATCAGGGTTTCTGGAACAAACTGTCCTCCAAATTTTCCATAAAATCCTTTTTCATCCGGTAGTTGATAGTTCATGCTTTCGCTCCTTCTATAAATGCTTTTATCTTTTCTATATCTTTGCGACCGTCCGTTTCGACTCCTGAAGAGACATCTAGCGCATATGGCTGAAAGGTCTCTCTAGCTTGGTGGACATTGTCCACGGTTAACCCTCCTGCAATAAAGAAGTCCTGCTGAATCTTCTGATCTTTCAGCAAGTCCCAATCAAAGGTATGACCACTCCCAGCTACTGGAGCATCAAAGAGCAGATAATCTGCCTGGCTGGTTACTTGGGCTTCCTGATCACTGAGCTGGATCGCTCGAATGACGGGAACTGAAATCAATGGAATCAGAGCTTCATCAAAGGTTCCATGAATCTGAACCATGTCTAAGGGAACCTGACCAATCGCTTGCTCCAAGCCCTCTAGACTCGGTGAGACAAAGACTCCGACAATTTTGGTCTTGCCAGTCACCCGTTTTGCCAATTCCTGGGCTTGCTCCAGACTGACTTGCCGTTTGCTCGCAGCGAACACAAAACCGATATAGTCTGCGCCTGCTAGGACAGCTGTCTTCACTGCTTCCACTGTAGACAGGCCACATATTTAACCTTTGTCAATTTGTAACTCCTTGACCTTTGCTGCTACATCTCCTGCTGTCATGAGAGCAGTCCCTACCAAGATCCCATTAAAGTAGGGAGCAACTAGAGCCGCATCTGCCCCATTAAATAGCGGACTCCGATATATAAACCGGCTGGTCTTTGAAATATGTGGACAATTCAAGACTAGTATTCAGATCCGTTTCAAAGGTGACCAGGTTCCGGTTATTGACCCCGATAATCTCCGCCCCGATTCGATGGGCGATTTCGAGCTCAGGTAAGTTATGGGTCTCTACAAGCACTTCCAAACCAAGCCCTGTCGCAAAGTCATAGAGTTCTTTGAGTCGGGCTTCGGGTAGTGCTGCGACAATCAAGAGAATAACCGTCGCTCCGGCATTGCGAGAGCGGACAATTTGCTTCTCATCAATGATAAAATCCTTGGCTAAGGTTGGAATCGTCACCTGGGAAGAAATCTCACGAAGGTAGTCTAAATCTCCCTTGAAGAAGACTTGGTCCGTCAGGACAGAAATCATGGCTGCCCCATTTTCTTCATAGGTCTTGGCTTGGGCGACAATATCCACATCCAAGTTAATATCCCCCATACTAGGGCTGGCTTTCTTCACCTCAGCGATGATCTGCAAGTGCTCTTGATGGCTCTTGAGAAAATCATAGAGACGGTAGGTCTGACGAAGAGGCTGGAGGTCTTCCATGACCATTTGCGCCACTTCTTTTTCTTTTTGTTCTAGGATTGTTGGTAGAAAGGCTTTACTCATACTTGAACCTCTTGTAAGTGTTGCAATTTAGCAAGGGCAGAACCATCCGCTATCAATTGGCGCGCCAACTCTACACCTTCTTTGATCGTTGCGACTTTTCCATTAGCAAAGAAGCCAAGACCAGCGTTGAGAACCGTCGTTTCCAGATAAGGGCTGGCTTCATTCTTCAAGACACTGAGGAGAATGGCAGCATTTTCCTTGGCATCACCACCTGTAATTTCGGACAGCTCCACCTTTTCCATCCCCAGATCTTCATAGGTAAAGGTATGCTGGCTGATGTTCCCGTCTTCTAGTAGGGTGTAGGTATTAGTCCCATAGAGAGCCGCTTCGTCCATATTGTCAGGACCTGTGATGACCACTGCACGTTTGCGTCCCAACTGTTGGATAGCACGTGCGACAATTTCTTGCAATTCGGCACGATAGAGACCCATGAGTTGTGTTTCTAGATCCAGCGGATTCGCTAGAGGGCCGACCAGGTTCATGATCGTTGGAATCCCCATAGCTTGCCGAGCTGGCCCAATGAAGCGCATAGCCGGATGCATGGTCTGAGCAAAGATAAAGGCCAAACCAACCTCGTCCAAAGCTTTAGAGAGGGTCTCTGGCGAAGCAGCTACGTTGATGCCAAGCGCTTCTAGAACATCTGCAGATCCTGACTTGGAAGAAACCGAGCGATTACCGGCCTTGGCCATGCGGATCCCTCCAGCAGCCAGAACGAAGCAAACCGTCGTTGAAATGTTAAAGCTATAGGATTGATCGCCACCAGTCCCACAATTACACATGGCATCTGAAAAGGTCTCGGGTAAAACCGTCGCATGGGCCTTTAAGGCGCGTACAATCCCCGTAATTTCGTCCGCTGTTTCTCCCTTGGTTTTGAGTCCCATCAAGAAGGCAGCGATTTGACTTTCTGATAGTTGGTTTTGCAAGATTTGATCAAAGACTTCTTGGACCTGCTCTTGGGTCAAGTCTTGGCGATTAGAGATTTGTAAGAATAGTTCTTTCATAAGGGTTTCCTCTTGTCTTTTCTACAGGTTTATTCGGTATTCTATCTGCTTAGCACTGCCGGTCTAGTCTAGGACTAGCTTCACAAAATTTTCGATCATTTTTAGGCCATCTGGACTACCGATACTCTCCGGATGGTATTGAAGGCCGTAAATCGGCAAACTCTTGTGTTGGATGGCCATGATTTCCTGGTCGTCCGTGGTAATGGCCGTAACCTCAAATTCTTCAGGCATTTGGTCAACGACGATCGAATGGTAACGCATGATGGGGACTTCATTGTCAATATCCTTAAAAATTGGTGAAGGTGTTTCAAAGGTGATCTGACTTTGTTTCCCATGCATGACATTCTTAGCCAAGCGCAACTTGCCACCAAAGGTCTCAGCCAGAGCCTGGTGACCAAGGCAAATCCCCAACATGGGCTTTTTACCTGCAAAGTCCTTGATTATGGCTTCCATTTTCCCAGCATCTGCCGGCCAGCCTGGACCTGGAGAGAAGACTAGGGCATCTGCCAGCTCCGCCTGCTCATACAAGCACTCATCATCATTTCGCAAGACCTCAACCTCTGTAAATGTTCCCAGGTATTGGGCCAAATTATAGGTGAAGGAATCATAATTATCCACTAATAAAATCATTGAACATCTCCTATTCTCGTCATTGATTTTGCCTTGTTAATCGTTTCGTAAAATTCATTCTCCGGAACACTGTCGTAGACAATCCCTGCTCCAGCTTGGACATAGGCCTTTTGATTTTTGAGGATCATGGTCCGGATGGCAATGGCAAAGTCCATATCTCCTGTAGCGGAGAGGTAGCCAATAGCACCCGCATAGACCCCACGTTTTTCCTGTTCCAACTCATAGATCCGACGCATGGCCCGAATCTTAGGAGCTCCAGAGACTGTTCCTGCTGGTAGGGTAGCTTTCAAAGCATCTAGTGCTGTTAAGTGAGGCAGGAGTTGTCCCTTGACCACACTGGTCAGATGCATGACGTAACGGAAGTACTCCACTTCCATATACTTGGTCACTTCGACCGTTCCATTTTGGGCGATTTTCCCGATATCATTGCGTCCCAAATCCACTAACATACGGTGCTCGGCTGTTTCTTTGATATCGTGAAGAAGTTCATGAGCCAGGGCTTGGTCCTCTTCCTCCGTCGTCCCACGTGGTCGAGTTCCAGCGATTGGATTGGTCGTCACCTCTCCTTTTTTCACCGATACCAGGCTTTCCGGACTAGCCCCAATGATCTGGTAGTCTCCAAAGTCGTAGAAATAAAGATAGTTGGATGGGTTGGTCACGCGCAAATTTCGATAATAATCCAAGGGATCTCCCTCGAAGTCTGCTGAGAAGCGTTGACTGAGGACACACTGGAACATATCACCTTCGCGGATCAGCTTCTTGGCCTTGGCCACCATCTCCATAAAGACTTCTTTTTCGATGTGGTTGCTGAAGTGCAGGGCCTGCAAGGCCTGAGGGGTGAACTCATTTGGTGCTTGAGTTTGCAAATCAGTCACCACTTGACCCAGTGATTGGCGGACCGCATCATTGCTCCGACCAGAGTAGATATTGTCCTCCACCACATAGACTTTTTCCTTCTTGTGGTCAAAGATCAAATAGGATTCGTAGATGAAGAAATGCATGTCTGGTGTCCCGATGGTATCCTGAGGAATCCTTCCAATCTCCTCATAGACCCCGATCATATCATAGCCCGCAAAACCGATAGCTCCACCGGCAAAAGGAAGGTCAGATGTCAGCCCCTTGACCGTTACCTGATGGAGGTAGTCAAAAGGATCTTGCTCCAGCACCTTGCCATTCTCATATAGGATCCCATCCTGATAGGTCACCTCAAAGACTGGATTGTAAGCCACGATAGAAAAGCGGGCATTCTCCTTCTCACGCGGGATAGACTCAAGGATCACCTTATGGTCTCCTTGGACACGCATGTAGGCTAGGATGGGGGTTAAGGTATCAGCTGGTAAAATTTTTTTCATAGGAATTCCTTTCTTTTCCTAAGGACGAAGCCATGCAAGTCCTGATCCAATCACATCCAATACTCTTAAAGTTAACAACTAGACAAACTTCAAAAGAATACAAAAAACCTCACAGAGTATAACTCTGTGAGGGCATTAAATCGGATTTAACACGGTACCACCTCAGTTAATGGTCAAAAAGGGTAGAAAGCGACCATTATCTCTATCTCCTCTAACAAGGAGTTGCACGATAAGGGGTGCCTACCGAGAAGAATATGTGTTATCTTCTCCTACTCTAAACAATCAGCCCAATGTTCACTAACTCCTACTACCTGCTCACAATAGCCGCAGGCTCCCTGAAAATCTTAGACTAGTTACTTTCTGATTTACTACATATTTTACTACAATTTTTTGGCTTGTCAAGAATTTTTTGACAGTTTATCCTAAAAAATCTGCCCAGTCAACTAGACTAGGCAGATACAAAGCTATTTTTGTGATACCTAAAAATTGAGCTTATTTCACCAAGTCACTCTTGAGATAGGCATCGACCATGCGTTCTGTCGCTACCACAGAATCCACATGGGTCCGCTCATAGGAGTGGCTAGACTCGATCCCTGCTCCGAGAAGACCATGCTTGACTTCTGCTCCTGCACTCATGGCTGCGGAGGCATCAGAGCCATAGAAAGGATAGATGTCCAGTTTGTAAGGGATGTTTTGCTCCTTGGCCAAGGCCACCAAGTGCTGGCGGAAACCATAGTGGTAAGGCCCAGAAGCATCTTTGACACAGATAGAAACCGTGTACTCATCTGTCTGCTGGTCATCTCCCATCGCCCCCATATCCACCGCCAAGTATTCGACAGCTTGAGCCGGGATGCTAGAGTTAGCGCCATGCCCCACTTCTTCAAAGACAGAAAAGGCAAAGTGGGTCGTCACTGGAAGGGTCACGCCCTCTTCCTTATAGAGGCGCAAGAGGTTGAGCAAGATAGCAGCACTGACCTTGTCATCCAAGTGACGAGACTTGATAAAGCCTGTATCCGTGACAATGGTCCGAGCATCAAAACTTATAAAGTCTCCCACTTCAATCCCCAAGTCACGCGTTTCTTTTTCATTGGTTACTTTTTCATCCAAGCGCACTTCCATATTGTCCTGAGTCCGCTCCACAGTTCCCGCATCCTTATAAACATGGCAAGAGGTTTGGTGGACAAGGATAGTACCCGAGTGGGTCTTACCAGTATTGGCTACATGGACAGTACAGTTTTCCCCTTCGATCATGTTCCAAGGGAAGCCACCGATGCGATCCAGTTTGAGACGGCCATCTGGCTTGACTGCCCGCACGATCGCTCCAAGCGTATCCACATGGGCCGTGATATAGCGGTGTTGCTCGTCATTTTCACCCTTGAGGACAACTGTCACACCTCCCTTAGCTGTACGGATAGGACTGTAGCCCATCTCTGTCAAGGTTTTCACCAAATAGGCTGCCACTTCTTCTGTAAAGCCTGTCGGTGATGCAATAGCTGTGAGTTCTTTTAGATATTCGACTGTTTGATTCATGAATTTCTCCTTCAATAATCTGCTAGTACGATTATAGCACGACTGTCTTTAAAAGACTAGCAAAGCAAGACAGCAAAAAAGAGTAAGCAGATTACAATTTCCATCTGCTCACTCTTTTATTCATTTCGATCTTGATCCAATCTATAACTGCAGAAACTAAGTTCCCACAGAGAAGATAGGGGATTAGCTAGTCAAACCTCCAACAAACTTATAAGCAGTTACCAAAGCATTTGTCATCGTATCACGGGTTGCTTTGAAGGCATCAATAAAGGCTGCACGGTGCTCTTCTGGGAAAAGCGTTGTATCATCTCCAAATTGAGTCAGTGTTTCATTCACAGAAGCCAACTCTTCATCCATCTTTTTGATACCAGGTTCCAAGGTCTTGAAGTAAGATTCTTGTTCAGATTTGGCAATTTTTCTCCCAATTCATTGGCATGCTTCTTATAATTTTCAGCTAGTTTTGCATAAAGTCCCTTGATATCACCGATTGTTTTCGCATTTTCAATTTCTTGATCTGTCACCAAAACAACTTCTGGAGCTGTTGCTTGAGCGCCAGATCCTGATGAAGACTGGCTGGAAGAACTACTTGTATCATCCGTCAACTCAAATTTCTTTGAAGAAAATGATTTCTTCTTAGAGGAGGAAGTTTTCTTAGAGGAAGAAGTTTTCTTTTCCACCTTGCTTGAAGACTTCTCTGAAGAAGCCTCTGGTTTTGCAGTTTGATTTCCCGAACATGCGACCAAGGTCAAGACTGAAAGCAAAGTGATTCCACTTGCGACTATTTTTTTCATGGTTCTCTCCTATAAATATTTTTACTTTTGTAAATTATATCTAAAATCATTTCGAATGTCAAAACACTATAATATCTATATTTCCCTCTCTTACCTTAGGATTAACTCGGGATTAAATGGTCATTAGACTTTTCTTAAATTGTCGGACTTTTATCATTTGGGACAAAAGACTTGCAAACTGATAAATATTTAATTATAATCATTCTAAATAAGAAATCAGGAGACAAGTATGACTGAAACAAAACATGGGGTTGATGCCTCTTTTAACGACCGCTTAAATATCTTACGGGCTGGAGTGCTCGGTGCCAATGATGGCATTATCTCAATCGCTGGAGTTGTCATTGGGGTTGCCAGTGCGACCAGTAACCTCTGGATCATCTTTCTATCTGGCCTTTCTGCAATTCTAGCTGGTGCCTTCTCTATGGCAGGTGGTGAATACGTGTCTGTATCGACCCAAAAGGATACAGAAGAAGCCGCTGTGAGTCGAGAACAAGCCCTTTGGACCGCGATCCAAAAGCTGCACGCGACTCCCTCTATGCAGCCTATATTCAAAATGGGGAATGCGAAACTGCTGCTCAAATCATGACCGAGCGGGCCTTTCTCAAACACCCTCTCAAGGCCTTGGTGGAAGAAAAGTATGGCCTGGAGTTTGAAGAGTTTACCAATCCCTGGCATGCGGCTATGTCTAGCTTCGTTGCCTTTGTCCTAGGATCTCTTCCTCCCATGCTGTCCATCCTTCTCTTTCCCAAAGAAATCCGAATCCCCGCAACAGTGATCATCGTAGCCCTTTCCCTTCTCTTTACTGGCTACACCAGCGCCAAACTAGGAAAAGCCCCAACCAAGCAAGCCATGATCCGTAACTTGGTCATCGGCCTACTTACTATGGGTGTTACCTACCTCTTTGGACAATTGTTTAGTATCTAAAAAAGCTGAGACTTCTGTCTCAGCTATTGAAGATAAAATCTTCAAAAAAACTTTCCTTAGGTGAGTACGGAGGTTAGGTGAAATTATCCAGTGGATGATTTCAGCAATCCAGGAAGTTCCATGACTAATTATTGAGCCCAAGGTCTCAATAATTCCGAGTGCTAAAACAATTGCGTTTCAGGTACTTTGCACACAGCGGAAAGTTTTAGATCTTCTTAAATGACTAAAAATAGAAGTCATTATATTGAAGAATCATCTAGATAGTTTACATAAAAAGTAGTTTCTCTACATTCTAAGAGGCTGGGACAAAAGTCCTAGCCTCTTAATTGTATTTGGATTGGGAGCAAGACGCAGTGGTTGAGTGGTCTCTACTACGCTGATTTCAGCAGCTTTTACGGCCCTATTCAACTGTGCGGAGGTGGGACGACGAAATCGAATTCTTACGAATGACCGATTTCTGTCCCACTCTATTTTCTTATGCTTCCAATAGGGCTTGGGCTTGTTTTTCCAATCCTGCGATGGCTTCGTCTGTTAAGACCAATTCACCTGTTGCCCAGGCTTCTGGGTTAACGGTTGTTCCTGTGAAGTCTCCCACTACTTGGGTACGAACGAATGGTAAGAGGGATTGGTAGGCTGCAAACATTGGCTCGTGTCCAGCATTAGCGACTGAAGAGACTGTTACGATCTTGTCTTGAAGGGCAGATGGACCACGAGTTTCTGATAGGTCAAGGGCACGGCTGAGCCAGTCGATCAAGTTTTTCACCACACCTGGAATGGCAAAGTTATAGACTGGTGAGAAGATCCAGATGGCGTCCGTAGCAAGGACTGCATCACGCGCCGCCTGCACCGCTGGCAAGGTAGGAGTTTCCAAATCTTGGTTCATCATCGGGATGTCCTTGTAGTCCAAGTACGTCACTGTTGCTTTTCCTTCAAGAAGGCTTTCTGCTTTCTCAGCCATTTGTTGGTTGAATGATCCTTGACGAAGAGATCCGACGATAAATAAAATGTTTTTCATAGATGTTTCTTCTTTCTGTTGTAATATCATTTATTACAATTACTATTCTACACGACCCAGGTATAAAGTCAAGAATTACATCTTGAATATTACTAATTCTTACTATTTTTTTATTTTTTCTCTCAAAAAGACAAATTTATCAAGCTTTCTAACCCTTTCTGACACGGGTCACAATCCCATCTGAGTCTGTAAACTCGAGCTCACTTGAGGTCAACCAGGTGACAGGTGCCTCCTGCTCTTTTGCTCGCTCTGCGATGGCAACCAGCTCCTCTTTCTTTTCTACTTGGATGACATAATAGTCAAGTCCAGGAAGGTGAGCTTCCCGTTTGGCCAAGTGCTTGCCACCCCACTCATTGACTGCTAGGTGATGGTGGTAGTCTCCAGAAGCAATCCAGCTGGCGGATGGAACGGTAAACTTATCCGAGAATTCTAGCACCTTTTGGTAAAAGGTGGACGCTGCTCGGCTATCTCTAACGGAGAGATGGATATGTCCCATGCGGGTATCGGATGCTATCTGGAAGGGCTCCACCTTGCGCCCCATTTCATAGATCTCTTGAGCAGAGAGCTCCTCTGTCACCCCAATGATGCGACTGTCCTCACGGATATCCCAGTCCGCCACTGGCTTATCCCGACAGATCTCGATACCATTGCCCTCTGGATCCTCGAGATAGAGGGCTTCACTGTAGCCATGGTCCGCAGCCCCGACAAAGGGAACGTTCAGCTCAGCCATATGCTTGAAGACATCCGCCAAGTCTTCCCGACTAGGTAGGAGAATGGCCATGTGATAGAGGCCATAACTGGCCTTAAGAGCCTCAGTCCGATCCGTTTGGATGAGACGCACCAAGGGTTTATCTCCAGCCCCAAGAAGGACTTCATCCTTCGACTGAGACAACATCTCCAAGCCCAGAATTTGGGTGTAAAAAGCAGTCTGGCGCGCCAGATCCTTCACATTTAGCGCTGTTTCTGCCAAGTAAATCTTGCTATTGTAGGCGTAGGTCATAAGTATCTCCTATTCGATTTTGTTTTGTTGTAATTTTTCTCATTACATCATTATACACTCTTTTTCTAAAGAAGCAAGAAAAACATCTAGACAGAAAACCCTCCTTAGAAAACTAAGGAGGGTGGTTTGTTACATGTGATGAAGAACTAGCCCTTAAACTCTTGGACAAATTTTTTGAGTTCGGCATCGGCTTCTGGTGTCGTTCCATGAAGCTGGCTGAGCATGTCTAAAAGAGATGCTGTCTGGGTCTCAATGGTCGCATTAGTTTGGTTGATCTTAGCCACGATATCTGTCAGTGGCTCTACTTCTTCTTCCTCAAAGGTATCCACATAGCGTGGGATATTGAGGTTGTAATCATTCTCGACGATCTCCTCAAAGCTAGCCAGATGGGCAAACTTATCCATGTCTTCTCTGCTCTTATAGGCCTGGAGGATCTTCTCGATATGGGCATCCGTCATGATATTCTGGTTCTTGCCCTTATCAAATTCCTTAGAAGCATCGATAAAGTAAACGTCCCGATTGGTCCGGTTCTTTTTGAGAATGATGACCGTCGTTGGGATGCTAGTATTGAAGAAGATATTGGCTGGAAGTCCGATAACGGTATCTATAGCCCCTTCTTCCAGCAAGGCCTTGCGAATGGTTCCTTCAGCATTGCCACGGAAAAGGACCCCGTGAGGAAGGACGATGGCCATCACACCATTGTCTTGTTTCAAGTGATAGTAACCGTGCAAGAGAAAGGCGAAGTCTGCCTTGGACTGAGGCGCCAGCTTGCCAAATGGAGAGAAGCGAGGATCTTGGAGGAAGCCGGAGCCTGCAGACCACTTAGCTGAGTATGGTGGGTTCATAAGAACCCCATCAAAGTTGGTCGGCTCTTGGGTCGGCCAGTCTTCGTCCAAGGTATCGGCATTGTGCAAGAACTGGTTTTCCACCGGAACCCCGTGTAGGATCATGTTCATCCGAGCCAGGTTATAGGTTGAGGTATTGAGCTCCTGACCAAAGTACTGGACCGTTTGAGGCTGGTGAGAAAACTTCTTGGCATTGAGCAAGAGCGATCCTGATCCCATGGTGGCATCATAGATGGTAAAGCCTTGCTCGTCTTCACGCCCTAAAAAGGCAATCTGGGTCATGAGCTTGGCTACAGGCTGGGGCGTATAGAACTCTCCTGCTTTCTTTCCAGAGTCGGTCGCAAACTGACCAATCAAGTACTCATAAGCATCCCCAAGCATATCACCAGCATGACCAGCCACATCCAGCACTGCCAACTCTTTCATAACGGCAGCTACTAGCTGGTTTGCTTTTGAGGTGTCGCCCCTAGCTTTTTGGAGTAGAGATCTATGTCCTCAAAGAGATTTTCATAGAGGTCATCACTCTGCTCGATGTCTCGGAAGCCCTGAGCCAGATCTTCCAGCTGGAAGGTCCCTTCATTGACCCCGGTCCACCAAGGACGTAAAGGTCAAGTTTGGCTTGATGACATAGTTGAGCTCTTCGGTGATGACAGAGATCAAGTCCTCTTGAGAGTCAGAATCCTCATAGTAGGACCGGTAAAGCGCCAAGGCTTCATACAGACTCTCTGTCTCCTCTTCCATGGTCTCCGCCACAAAGAAGAGCAACTTATCTGAGAGGTACTTGTAAAAGATCATCCCCAATAGATAAGACTTATAGTCATTGGCATCCATCTTAGAGCGAAGCACGTCCGCTGAGTTCCACAGGGCTTGGTAGAGCGACTGGGAGGTTTGTGTTGTTTCCATAGTAATTCTTTCTGATTTCTTTTAGACCTTTTCTTGTTCCAGTGGGACGACGGCGAGAGTCTTGCCTAGACTGGCTAAGACTTTCAAAACTGTGTCCAATTGAGGACTGGTCTTTCCTGTCTCCATCCGAGCGATGACCGGTTGGCTGACCCCACTGAGTTCTTCTAGTTTCTTTTGGCTAATGCCCTTTTCATGCCGAGCCTCGATCAGCTCTGTCATAATCGCGACCCGCAGATCACTTTCCAGGATTTCTTCCTTGGTGAAGAGCTCTGCTCTCACATCTTTCCAATCGCTGCCGATGGCACTATTCTTCATCTCTTAGCCCTCTTTCCTTCAAATCTTGCAACTCCCGCTTGGCTTTCTCGATCTCTCGTCTGGGTGTTTTTTGCGTCTTTTTGACAAAATGATGCAGTAAGACAAAGCTCCCATCCAGCCAAGCCACGAATAAAATCCGATCCCGCAAGGGTCTCAACTCCCAAATCTCCGCATCCAGATGCTTGATGTAGGGTTGACCAGCACGAGTTCCATGCTGGCTCAAAAGCTCAATATAGTCGTTGAGCTTGTTGAGTTTGACCCGGCTGTCCTTGCTATCGTGACGAGCTAGCTCTCTCATGTAGTCCAAGACCGGTTGATTCCCTTGTTTGTCCTTATAAAAATAAATAGCGTGCACAAAGCAACCTCTTTTCGAATTTATTATAACTCTAAAGTTATTGAAAGTAAATACTTTTAAGTTATTAAATACTAAGGAGCACCCTTTGAAAGGATCAAAGAGGCTCACTTATACTATTCGAAAAAGGATGCGCTTATAGATGCTGATAAGAATTTTTTGAAGGTTAGATAAACATATCTTGTAAGAGTTTCTTTTTCAGAGTCTCGAGCTGCGAAATTTTTTCTTGATGAAAGTTGATAAGACTATCGAGGTTAGAGAAATAGGCGCCGATGGCTTGTTGTTCTTTAAGTGTTGGAATTTGGATAATTGCTTCTTTTATATCATTCGAGCTAATTGAATCAAACGTAGAGCCTGTACTAAATCTATTCCAAAAACCAGTCATTTTCATTTTTTCTAAAGTATAAAAAATAAAGTCATTACCTTTTATTGCTGCAACTCCACGTCCAATAACTACATTGTAATCCGTTTTACCTATATCACCAACAGGAGCTCGAACAGTAAGAATTATATCTCCAATTTCCGCCATTTTAGTAACTTCCGTTGTCCATAATCTGGGAACCACCTGCTTATTCTTAATATCTGCGTTTCCCTGAACTAGAATATAATCATTAGGATTATCTGTATAGTTCTCTGACTTGGGAGATTGTCCCATTTTAATATTTGTAACTCTAGAGAGTATTTTAGCTTCCCACTCCCCCTCAAATCCATCCAAACGTATCTCAGGAACTGTCTGTCCAGCTTTGGGAAACATCTTGGAGAGCATGGTCTCCTTGAGAGATTGATAGTTGGCGAGATTGTTCTTGTAACTAGACAGGAGGTCATCGAGGGTTCGGAAGAGAGAGCCGATGGCGGATTGTTCTTGAACATCTGGTACATTAACCTTTATCATTGCTATATCACTAGCATTGTATGAAGGAAGGGCACCAATTTGTGCATACTTGGGCAAATTTATCGTTTGAAATAATGTTAAACCAAAATCTATATCCCATGATTCATCGAAGGAATAGCTCATAGTATTATTGTCAATCAGAAAAGGTCTAGTAACTAACCGTTTTCTATTTAACATCAATGCAGCACCAACTTTAGCAAATATGATAGCTGGAGTTTCATTAATAACTTTCCAACTATTTTTCATAATTTGCTCCTGTGTAACATAATTATTTGCGTTCCTCATCTCAGTTTCATTTCCAATATTGTTCATATCAGAAACCTTAAAAAATGGAATCCCTTCTGTACCACCTTGTTGACTATCTGAAAAACCTATACCTGATTTAAAAGTTCCAAGCTGACCTAATTTATAGTTATTCCAATTATTGATAAATTCTTTAAATCTAATTTTTGGAATGTTTTTGTTGCTCATTTTCCTCACTCTTTTTCCTGTACTCAATGTATTCCTTCAAGGTCATTATTTCAAGATTTCCTACACTGTTTTCAACTATGAATAAGTTGTTTAAACCATCTTTTTTATTGGAATCTAAAAGTATTTTAGCTTCTTTTATCTTATTAATTGACTCGTAAAAATTTTTATCAGATATATCAGCCTGTAGATTTTGATAGATTGTTCCATTTTTAGTTGAAGCTTTTATCGTGATAGTAGCTGGTGAAATTTTATCAGCCGACTCAACTTTTATTTTTTTTTTATTCTTAATAGAAGATGTGGCCTTAAAAATTAACACTTTTAAAAATCTCAACTGTTAATCCTGCTATTATAGCTCTCAACATTTCTTCATTTAAGAATATTTCAATAAATGAATCGAAAGATGCCTGTAAACTGTCTTCTCCAAAAAATAAGATCTCTATACCTTCTTTGGAATATCTATCTTGTAATTCGTTCTCTTCCTCCTTAGAAAAAAGTAAATATGCACCTCTAACTCCAACACTTTTTCCCATAAACACTCTCCTATTCTGTATAAAAAAATGAAACACGATATTTATTTCTATATCTAACTTAGTTCAAAGATCCCAATTTGATCAAAAACTAGTAATAATTTCATCAATAACTATTTCTCCAAGTTTATATTTTTTTCAAATAGCATTAAAAATTGCAATGTGTCGATAATTAACACATTATATATATTATTTTTTTGCAATATCTATAATACTATCATTGATTGATTCCCTATCTTTCGGATCTATATCCTTAAACCGATTCACAATGATAATTCTCTTAATAATTTTTATCCGAAATTTCTTTCTTTTCGGCATATTTATATACATGAGTCATTAACTGAGAAATATTTGATTTTTTTAGATCTTTAGTTAACCCTTTAAATTCAAATAGATAATGAATTCCATTCTTTTTCAAAAGAAAAAAATCTTCATCTTTAGTGTCTTTAAAATCAGTTTTTTTATTTCTAGCATTTCTACTAACATCTCTATTAGAACGAATTCTAATTCTTTTCCCCGATTTATAAAGTATCGATTCATAATATTTATTTTTTTCAATTATTTGTTTAACGTTTTTCTATTTTAAGTTTTGATTCTTTAATTTTTTTGTTTCTTCTATCTTTTGCTATCTCTGTTTGATAGGCATCGTCAAAAAAATTCTAGTTTAGAAAACCATTTAGGAATATTTTTCAAGTGATTCTGCTAAAAATATATTATCTAATATCAACTTTAAATTATCATTCTCAATCTGTAAAGTTGTTATAGAATTTCTCCCCAATGTTAAAAAAATACTAACTTTTTCACTCCCATTCGAGTATATCTCATTTTTAGAAATTACAATTCCATCCTCATTTGTCCTCATATTTGAATCAAAATAAAAAAATCAGCTGATAATTCAATTTCCGATAAATACGTCAAAGTTTTTCTCATAGTATAAGGTAAATTTAAAAAGGAATGATTTTTTTGCAAATTGGTTGTTAGTTTATAAATATTATTTTTTTGATATCAACACTAGTTAGATGAATCTTACTAGAATGTCTATTTGGATTATCAAAAATTTGTTTTTAAATTTAATATTCTTTGGTAAAACATATAAATAATTTGTTTTACTAGAACGAATAATACTAGTTTTTCAAAGTTTGAAAATCATCATCACAATTTAGAGTATCAAAATCTGCTCTCCAACTTCTATTTTGCCATATTAATTCATCTGTTAAATCAATTATATTTAAATCGTATGAGTCTAAAGACTCTGCATTTCCAAACGAATTACATAAATCCACTAATAGTCCTTTGGTATTCTTACCAGTATAATTAATTAATTGTATTTTCATTTTCTACCTCCCCACTCTCAGTGGTTCAATGACCTCTTCGATCAATTGGGTATAGGCTTCTTTGATTTGTTTTTTGTAGCTGAGTGGGTTGAGGGCGTCTGCTACTTCTGCCTTATAGTCTTTGTAGCGTTGGCTCTTGGTGAGCTGGCTTTCGCCGGCTTGTTTTTTGGCGCCTTTGCGGTAGTGTTGGATATAGTAGCGCAGTTCGTCGACTCCGATATACCAGTTTTTGGCAAAGCTTACGATATGGCTATCGATGATAGATTCGATCATCTGGTCCAAGACTCCGGTGATGGATTGTCCTCGGTAACGTTCGGGCTCTTCTTGGACTTGGGTCCAGAGGTTTTGGATGATCTCCGCTAGGCTTGGATTGGTACGGTTCAGGCTCTCGATATAGCTGTCCACGGTTGCGATATCCTTGTCACTCAAGGTCTGCTCGTCATTTTCCTCCTGCTGGATCATACTTTGGATCAGCATCAGGATATAGGCATAGTTGATCTCATCGACTTGGACAGACTCCAGCTCATAGTGGATATCCAGCTCATCTTGGCTGTCCACTTCTGGATCCCTGCTCTTGATCTCCGCCAGGATATTTTGATAGAGGCCTAGATAGGCTTCGAGCTGACTGTCGCTGAGGCCTGTTTCCCGATAGATCTCTTCCTTATCGTACTCTGAGTAGACGCGGATCGAGGCTTGGTACTTGTCAAAGACCTGATAGGCTTTAGCGACCTTACGGAGCTGGGCTGTTGGGGCCTGCTCAAGGGCGATTCCCTCTTCTTCCAAGTCTGTGACTTGGCCTTTAAACTCTGCCCAGGCTTTTAAGAAGTTGCGCTTCTCCTCTTCCCAGCTTGGGGCCAGGACTTCATTTTCACCTCCATTAGAGTAGAGCTTGAGGGCATTGTCGACAGCTTCCTTAAAGGCTTGAGGGCGCTGGAAGGTGATGATATGGCCGAAGTGCTTCTTGTCATCAAAGATCCGATTGGTCCGGCTAAAGGCCTGGATCAAGTCCTGTGGGCGCATGGGTTTGCGATCGATAAAGAGCGTAGACAGGCAAGGTGCATCAAAGCCTGTCAAGAGACGATCGACCACGATGACCAGGTCCAACTGCTCATTGCGATAGAGGTACTTGTCCTGCTTTCTGGCCAGGCGATTATTGACATCAGTATTAAAGCCCCGCAGATCCGCTAGGCTAAAATGCGTACCAAACTCTTGGTTGTAGTCCTCCATGACCTGCTTCATGTGGTCTTGGTAGCCGATGGATTCTTCCTCATTTTCAGATACTGAGTAGGTGATCGTAAACTTTGGAAAATCTGGTAGGTATTGTTTGACCCGCTCGGAAACTTTGACCCGTTCTTTGCCAGCTAGTATGCTCTTGAACAGATTATAGTAAGCCTGTGCTCGTGGGATAGACTTGACTGTCAAGATAGCTTCATAGCTCTTTCCGACCCCTTTAGGGATATTGAGCTGTTGCTGGCTCTTATTGAGGATGGCATCTAGGACCTCTAGCATGTGCTCCTTGTCCTCATAGGCCTGGTCTGGGATCTCTTCTTCTAGGAGATCGGAGATGATGGTATTGCGGTAGTCGACCTTAAAGCCCAGAACTGCTCCATCATGGATGGCTTCCTTGACTGTGTATTCATGTAGGCGATCGCCATACTGTTGGTGGGTGGTCTGAGCCAGGTCTCCCACTTGTTTGCGTTTGTTTCCTTAAAGATAGGGGTTCCTGTAAAGCCATACCAAAGTGAGTTCTTGAAGTAGGCCTTGATCTCTTTTTGCGTCTGTGGAGTGACTGCCCGGTGGCACTCATCCACGACAAAAGCCACGCGCAGGTCCTTAATCTTCCCAGCATCCCGCTGGTACTTGCCTTCTTCGAACTTGCGCATCATAGTCGTGATTTTCTGGATGGTCGTAACTACCACGCGCTTGTCATTGCCCCCTAGGCGCTTGACTAGCTCATGGGTATTGTCCGTCTCGTCGATGTCGATGACATCATTGGCCGCATAAGAGAGGAAGGACGAGGTCGTCTGCTGGTCCAGGTCTCTGCGATCGACGACGAAGATGGTCTTTTGGATGGCTGGGATCTGTAAGAGATTGCGCGCCACCTTGTAAGAGGTCAGGGTCTTACCTGAACCGGTCGTATGCCAAATATAGCCCGACTCTTGACGGCGAGAGGCTTCCTGCACGGCCTCGATGGCATGGATCTGGTAGGGACGCAAGAGGATGAGGGCTTTCTTGCTATCGTCGATGACTGAGTACTGCATGACCATCTGATGGGCCCGAGGGATGGAGAGGACCTCATGAGCAAAGCTGTTGAGATCGATCATAGGTTGGTTGTCCTTGTCTACCCATTTGGTCAGGAATTGCTTATTTAACTTGCTTTCACGAGCCGCAGCGATATAGCGTGTGTCTACTTTATTGGTCACGACAAACATCTGCAAGCTGGAGTAAATGCCCCGGAACTTGCCTTCACGGTCGTACTTTTTGATCTGATGAAAGGCATCCAGAAAGGCTACTCGTGGACTCTTGAGTTCGATATGGATGAGAGGCAGACCATTGATCAGAAGGGTCGTATCTAGCCGTCGATCCTGGTCTAGTGGATAGGCCTTGTCGCGTTCGACCTGGTTGACCACTTCATAGCTCGACTTCCCAGCTGCGATATTGTCCCGCCAGATGACTGCCAGACGGATAGTCCCTAAACTGGCATCTTCACGCTGGACTTCTACCTTGGCGATGCCATTTTCACCTGCTAGCCACTTGGCTGCTTCATAGTAGCTGACAAAGTTGAGCTGGTTCTTGATCTGGCGCTTTTCTTGGTCGGTCAAGGGATGATCCGCCAGCAAGGCGACATTATTTTGCGCGAGCTTGTCAAAGAAATTGTCCCATAACTGGTCTTCATTCTTGAGATCCTCACGATAAGTCCACTGACTCTCTCCTGATATCAACTGCTGGATCAACTGTCTTTCAATCTCAAGTTCTGGAGTTGCTACTGCCTTCATCCGTCTATCCTTTTCCTGTACATAATCTCCTATTATTATAGCATGTTTAAGAAAGAAATTAACGCTTTCAAAGCATTTTGTTGGTTTTTCGCGCAAAAAAACGAGCCTGGTCTGGTCCGTTTATTCTTAGTCTAGTTGGATCCCCTTTTCTGCAAGATTCTCCAGGCATTCTTGGAGGTAAGTCTCCTGGTGCTCGGGATAGATGGGGGTGCTCAAAGCTTCCTCTTCCAGTTCTGGATAGGCTGGGCAGATCTTGCCTCGGTAGGTCGGCTCCCACCACTCTGGACTTACCTTGTAGCCACGGGCGGTCATCTCCTCCATGATCAGGCGGTGATAGGCATAGAGCGATAAGGCGAATAATCAAAGACATAGTTGACAGTCGCGTGCTTCTTGCCCCAGCCATTGCCTCGAAGAGCGCAGCATTCTCGGTGTTGGCCCAGGAGCTGGGGACGAGGGAGTTTGGGAATTAAATCTTGGTGCCAGAGTCTCATCTATTGCCCTCCTAGTAGCGTCGAGTCTTGTAAGTAGCGATTAGGGTAGCACTCAAGGAGATTTTGGATTCCCTTGATAAGGTCCTCTTGCTGGGCTTGGCCATGCTGGTACTTCTCAAGTAGCAACATGAAGCCCGCCTTTTCCTCTGCAGTCGCCTGCTTTTTGAAATAGCCCCAAATATGCTGGAAGGCATTGGAGACTTGGCCACGATTTTCCGGCAAAGCCAGCGCTTGTTGAATCAAGTCCTCGACGTGGCTGACCTCCACCTGGTCTTGCTTGAGGTATTCTCGGATCTCCTTATAGATATTACTGGAACGACTCAGCACCAGGTATTTATTTTTCGCCCATAGGACTTGGCAGTGATGTTTTTGATCCACTCTTGTCTCCTTTTGATCTTCTCTATGAATAGTCCTCCCATTATACCATGGAAATGAGTGAAGTCATAAAAAGAGAGTGGGACAGAAATCGGTAATTCGTTAGAATTCGATTTCGTCGTCCCACATCCGCACAGTTGAGTAGGGCTGTAAAAGCTGATGAAATCAGCGTAGTAGAGCCCACTCAACCACTGCGTCTTGCTCGACAATCCAAAAACAATTGAGAGGTTAGGACTTTTGTCCCAGCCTCACACGGAATTATTGAGAGTAAAACAGTTTGGGAAACTGTTTTAGCCTGAGCCCAGAAATGAAAGAGCGAAGGGGCTCAAAACGAATTGAACACGGGCTGCGGATTGTGTCAAAAAGATAAGTCTTCCTAGAATCCAAAGATTCTGCGTCAAACTTTCTATTTTGACTTTATCCGCAGACGCCCTTTGTATCTTGATTTAGTCATGGAACTTCTTCGAAGTTCGCTGACGTCCGATCTCACCTAAGGAAAGTTTCAAAGACAACATTATCCATAAGCAAAAAGCCTGAGCCAACGCTCAGACTTTTTTGTGTTAATCAATTTCAAGACCACCGGTGTAGAGGCGGTAATAAGTCCCGCGTTCTGCCATCAAGGATGCGTGGTTGCCTCGCTCGATGATGCGTCCCTTATCCATGACCATGATCACGTCCGAGTTGACGATGGTTGAGAGACGGTGGGCGATGACAAAGACAGTCCGTCCGGCCATCAAGCGATCCATCCCTTCTTGGACCATCTTCTCTGTCCGTGAGTCGATCGAGGAGGTCGCTTCATCAAGGATCAATACCGGTGCATTAGCCAAGGCAGCACGCGCAATGGCAATCAGCTGACGTTGACCATTGGATAGACCGGCTCCATCATCGTTCAAGACAGTATCGTAGCCTTGGTCCAAATGTTTGACGAAGGAATCCACATTGGCAATGCGGGCTGCTTCCAGGATTTCCTCCCGGGTCGCATCTGATCGACCATAGGCGATATTTTCTGCGATGGTTCCAGTGAAGAGGTGGGTATCCTGTAAGACAATCCCTAGCGAGCGACGGAGTGAAGCCTTCTCGATCAGCTTCACATCGATACCATCATAGGTGATAGATCCTGATTGAATATCGTAGAAACGGTTGATCAAGTTGGTAATGGTAGTCTTCCCTGCTCCAGTCGCGCCGACAAAGGCCACCTTTTGCCCCTTGTCCGCGTAGAGGTTGATATCGTAGAGGATTTGGTTCTTATCATTGTAAGAGAAGTCTACATTGTTAAAGACGACATTTCCGACCAGTTTGACCAGTTCATAGTCGCCATTTTCCCGCGGGTGTTTCCAAGCCCAGAGGTTGGTCTTCTTATCAGTGATGACCATGCGACCATCGACCTCTTCATAGTTGACCAAGGTCACTTTCCCTTCATCCACTTCGACTTCTTCATCCAAGAGATCAAAGATCCGATCTGCCCCAGCCAGAGCCATGAGGACAAAGTTCAACTGTTGCGATACTTGGGTGATAGGCCCATTGAAGGAACGGTTGAGCTGGAGGAAGGCCATGAGGCCACCAATGGTGAGGCCACTGATCCCATTCAAAGCGAAGATACCTCCGACCAATGAGGTCAAGACGAAGGAGACATTTCCAAGGTTCCCCAAGATCGGCATCAGGACATTGGCATAGCGGTTGGCCTGATAAGAAGATTCAAAGAGTTGTTCATTGATCCGCTCAAAGGCTTCAATACTCTCTTCCTCATGGACGAAGGCCTTGACCACCTTTTGACCAGCCATCATCTCTTCGATAAAACCATTTTCAATCCCTAGGTTCTTTTGCTGATCGGCGAAATAGCGACCAGACTTGCCAGAGATATCCTTAATGACATAGGCCATGACGCCGACCATCGATAGAACGAGAAGGAAAAGAAGAGGGCTAATCATGATCATGCTGACTGCTACACCGATGATCGTGATGGCAGATTGTAAGAGCTGCGGGATAGACTGCTCGATCGCTTGGCGAAGAGCGTCGATGTCATTGGTATAGATAGACATGATGTCCCCGTGCTGGTGGGTATCAAAATACTTCACAGGGAGCTTCTGCATACGGGCAAAGAGCTGGTTCCGCAGAGAGCGTAGCGTATCCTGAGACACTGTCGCCATAATGAGGGAGAAGACATAGTTGGCCAAAACTCCCACCACTCCAATCACTGCTAATGTTGATAAGAAAGTTAAGAGGGGGCCAAAGTCATTGCTTCCACTATCCAGCATGGGTTGGATGTATTGGTCCACCAAGGCTCGGATGGAGGATGTAATATAGACCGTAGAAAGGGAGGCTGTCACGATAAGGGCAGCTGCTAAGAGAAGGACGAACTTATACTGTTGCCACATGTAGGCCAGTAGGCGCACGAGAGAGCCCCAGCCTGCTTTTTTCTTATTCTGCATCTGCTTGTCCTCCTTTCCCTTGGGTTTGCATGTCATAGACTTCACGGTAGATGGCATTGGTCTCAATCAAGTCGTGGTGAGTACCAATCGCATCGATCTTACCATCATTCATGACCACGATCCGGTCTGCATCTTGGATAGAAGAGATCCGTTGGCCAATGATGATCTTAGTTGTGTCTTTAAGACTGGTAGCCAATCCTTGACGGATCAGGCTATCGGTCTTGGTATCGACAGCCGAGGTCGAATCATCCAAGATCAAAATCTTTGGATTCATCAAGAGAGCGCGGGCGATACAGAGACGTTGACGCTGACCACCTGAGACATTGGCTCCACCACGTTCGATCATGGTATTATAGCCATCCTTAAAGTTCTGGATAAATTCATCCGCTTGAGCAATCTTACAAGCTTCCATAATTTCTTCATCCGTCGCGTCCTTATTTCCCCAGCGCATATTTTCCTTGATGGTACCAGAGAAGAGGACATTGGTTTGAAGCACCATGGCAACTTGCTTGCGCAAATGATCCAAATCATAGTTTCGCACATCCTGACCAGCGACCTTGACGCTACCTGACTCCACATCATAGAGACGAGGGATGAGCTGGACCAGACTAGATTTACCGGAACCAGTCCCCCCAAGGATCCCGATCACTTCACCCGAGCGAATGCTGAGGTTGATATCGGACAAGATATGGGTCTTGTCGCCATTTTCATCTGTGTAGGCGAAGTCCACATGGTCGAAGGTAATAGAACCATCTGCTACTTCTGTCAGACCGTTCTCCGGAGAGACGATGGTTGACTCTGTCCCAAGGACTTCATTGATCCGCTCTACAGATGCCATAGAGATCGAGAGCATAACGAAGATCATCATAAACATCATAAGGGACATAAGGATGGTCATAACATAGGCAAACATAGACGTCAGCTCACCAGTCGTGAAGCTGCCTCCCACGATGAGTTGCGCCCCGATCCAAGAGATCAAGATAAAGGAAGCATACAAGGATAACATCATGGCTGGACTACTCAAGATCACGATGCGGATAGCCTTCATGAACATGTTGTAGATCAAGCGAGAAGCTTTCTTAAACTTGACAGTCTCTTCTTCTTCCTTGACATAAGACTTGACCACGCGCATGTTGGTGATGTTTTCCTGGATGCTGTTGTTCAAGTTATCATAGGCCTCGAAGACCTTGGTAAAGAGTGGATAGACAAGCTTAGTAATCAACCCCAAGACCAGTCCCAAGAAAAGGGTAATCCCTACAAAGATACTAGCCATCTGCGGATTGATCAAGTAGCTAGCAACGATAGCAAAGATCAGATTGAGCGGTGCGCGCACACAGATCCGGATCACCATCTGATAGGAGTTCTGCACATTGGTCACATCCGTCATCATTCGGGTTACCAGACCACCTGAGGAGAAACTATCGATGTTTTCGAAGGAGAAGGTTTGGATCTTCTTGAAGATCGCCTTTCGTAGATTCTTAGCAAAGCCAGCTGAAGCAAAAGCCCCGTAGCGAGCCGACTGCATCCCACAGAAAAGAGAGAGAAAGGCGAAGACCAACATAAGGAGACCATAGGTAAGAACAGTGGTCATATCCCCCTTCTGAACCCCCTTGTCCAAAAGCGTCGCCATAATGAATGGAATAGAAATCTCAAACATGACCTCAAAGACCATATAGAGTGAGGCTAAAATTGAGGGTTTCTTATATTCCTTGATTTCAGCAATCAATGACTGAAGCATAGATACCTCCTAAAATACTAGTTAGTAAAGTTTTCTTTAGCAAGACGTCCATTTCCGAACAAAGAAACAGTCCCTTGGTCTGAGAGGATTGCGCCTGTAAAAGAAAGCTATAGAAAGAGAAAGCGCCCTGACAGCGTTACTGTAGGGACGACTTTCGTTATTCATACTATTTAGTATAGAGGAATATGGAAGAAAAATCAAACATTTAGGTAACATCACTAAAGAATATTCCAATTTGGCCATCTTGAAACCTAGTAAGCCAGATTTCTATTTAAACCGTATTCCTATTCACTCGTACTGAGAGATACCAAGCTCAAGGCCGCAGCCCCAATACCAATCACAAACTGCAGGAGGATCCCCACAGAGATAAAGGACCATTTGTTGCGCCAGATTAAGTAAAAGGCCCCCTTCAGGTCCTGCCAGTAGCTCCGTTTCATGATGTCTCTCTTTCATTTC